>Ga0180437_10000051_pt1 | contig 248364 bp, 217 predicted proteins | sample SS_ome_4_FD_132410 | JGI IMG/M metagenome (GOLD analysis project Ga0180437, IMG submission 132410) | Hypersaline lake sediment archaeal communities from the Salton Sea, California, USA - SS_3_D_1 metaG | ecosystem: Environmental > Aquatic > Non-marine Saline and Alkaline > Hypersaline >...
AATTCCCATCTTTACCCCAGGTACCCAGCAATGCAAGAGTAGTCTCTGGTTGTGAGAGGGTACGTGGTTTTGCACCTTTTACTCCTTTTGCCGGCGGTATCACCTTCGAGCTCTTAGGCTCAATCAACACTGGATAATCTATTTGATGTGCACTACCGTCAGCATTGTATATTACACCACCGTATAGATCAACATACCTATACGTTGTTTGGTCCTCAAGCGGTGTGTACTTGGCCACTACACCAAGTGACGGCGTGTTTGAATTTTCGTAACTGAATACTTCATAGTTACCCGGATAGAAACTGGCATCCGCCCCAATTTTTGCCTTCTTGGCCGGTTCATACGAGATTAACTGTTTTGTTGGATCAATCATCTCAAGTGGTGTATCATTGCGTGGCACCCCAAGCGTTTGGGCACCATTTTTTACAACAACCCCCGCAGTATTCCGCATTCCATCTAATAAAAAGCCATCATAGACAGAAATGATTCGCGTTTCTTTTGATGTAGGATCTTGTACGAACGAAACGGCTACAGGTCGCGTTCTTTGCGTCTCCTTACCATCTTCATAAATCGTCTCGGTAAATGTTTGACCATAATCAAGTATAATCGACGCTTCCGGAACATTCGGATCTGTAGAAACCCCATAATACTTGCTACCCATCTTTTTGAGTTTCTTATACGGATGAGGTAAGTACGGTGTACTTTCACTAAGTAACTTTGTAGCAGTACCTGAGCTCAAGGTAGGTAATGTTGGTTCTTTAGCTGGCTCAGCAGGAGAAAGTGTTTCTTGCGTCTTGATAAGTGCTTCAATGCGAGAGAGCATCGGCCCACGAATCGTCGCACCCAAGTTTTGCTTAAGATACGTCATAGGCGTCTCACCATTAAGGACATCAGTAAGTGGTGAAGCAGTTGGACCGGTTGCATCATAGGCAGCACCGTTAACCAAGCTTATTACATATTGTGGATTGCCTTCAATAGGCACACCAACTACCGGCTTGCCGACACCCGAGTCTTTGACCGGTACCAAAAAGTCCTCAACTGCACTCAAACGCTTACTTACTGATTCATTTGTCCATGCATCATAATCCTTGATGTCAGTTACATCCATATAGACATACGCACCGTTGCGAGCATCGGTAGGATTAATGGTTAGCACCTTGGTGCCAAAGCCATAGCGGTGCCACACTCCCCACGTAGTGTCTGTTTCTTGTGCTTGAATTTTTTGCTTAAGATCAGCATCTTTAATCCCCTGCCGGATGGCATTCAAGTTTGCCAACTTAGCCTCTTTTCCATCCGACGTCGTTACAAGACTTACCATGCCGGTATCAGCCTGACGCTGGTATATCTTACCGGAAATTAAGCTGATAAGGTATGGTTGTGGATTAGCAGGATCAAACGCCTCCGTACTAGAGCTGCCGGTACTAAATGTCTTTGAAAGGGTACGAGCAACTATCAAGATATCGCCTTCGTATGTATCGCTTTGATACACATAGTCACCTGCTTTAAATGCCTCAATACTTATGCCCTCAATGACAATATTTGGTAAGAGTTTTGTCGTAAAGGCAAAGGGTCCCATCGCTGCATATAACTGCCAAAGATTTTCTGTTTGCCCCATTTTCCAACGCTTCCAGCGTCCATGAGCAGTAATAATACTGGAATTAAGAGTTGGAAACGCTTCCTTAACCTTTGCACTATATGTATCAGCTCCTAACCCCCCACCTAGTGGAACGTTAAAGTATATATACAATGCACCCAATGGAATTAGGCCACCTTGTGCAAGCTGTACCGCGTAGGTACTCCAATCAGGCATGCTACCAAGGCTACCACCGAGTCCATCAAATATTGGGGTTAATCTCGCTGGAATCGCCTTTTTAAGGCTTGAACCAAGCCCATCAAATACTTTTCGTGCTGCGGGTGACTGTAGCGCGGTTTCAATACTTTTTGGTGATGCACCCTTTAATTGCGGTCCAGTAAGGTTAGCTGCTCGAAGAGCTGCCGCCAGGCGTTTTGCAAGCTCAATCGCAATTGCCTTAACGCTAGATGCATTAGTAAGCTCTTTTTGGCTTGCCTTAATAAGTTCAGGAGTCAACCCAGCTGCCTGCAGCGATGACACTACAGTTGAAGCCATATATACGGCGATTGCTTGCAAATGCTGTTTAGATATACCCCCATATACCGCAGTATCTTGGCCAGAAGTATTCTCAATAGTATCAGCAATCGCGCGTGTTAATGTAGGTAAAACACTGACAATAGTTTTATTAAATGGATTGATGTCATATTCTTGATATAACGTACCTAATGTTGTTTGTTGATTCGAGCATCCAGTACACGCAAGCACACTACCACTTGGTAGGGATTTGCCTGCAAGTGCAACCCCAGCATTGGTTGGATTTTTTTTCGGCGATACATAAATACTAAAGCTTATTTTATCTGATACCGGCGTTAAAGCTGTTGTATATATCGTAGAGCTCACTAGACTAATAAAGTAGGCATGACCAGCACCTGGCAATGCGATAGGAATAAAGCTGCTTGTTGTTGGTACAAGGTAATCCGTATCACCACTCTTCAACGTTGATTTACCCTTATTGTTTGCTGGATCAATTTCATAAACATGAATGGCATCTTCCTTTGTTGGATCTTGCGCGGCAAGTTCCTTCGGTATCGTGAGGGTAAACCCACCATACGCAAATGGCCCTTTTTCTGTTGATGCAGTTAGCGTGGCAGCCATTGCTTTGATCAATCCCGCTGCTCCTGGATCAATAGGTGAATCAGGAGGTATCTGTCCAACACTGGTACCAACGACACGTCCAGCCTTTGAAGCAAAATTAAACAGAGTTTTACCTAAAACTTCGCCGGTTTTAATATTGTACACTGCACCATTTGTCAAACTACCAATATACTGAACTTGTGGGCTTATTTTCCATGCAACATAGCCTGCCTTTTTACTTTTTTGCGCAAGCTTAGGTACCACAGCCGTTGGCACTGCACCTGGTATGTAATTACCACCCTCATCAAGTGGAACTACATAATCAAATGCACTATCTGCGCCCTTGTTATTTTGCAACTTCAATGCATGACGCGCAGTCATAGCAAGTGGGGTATCCTTCGTTTGATATACATACGCGCTATACGCATTCAGGGGTTGATTATCAAGTTTTCCAACTGATTTACCAAACAAAGCCGTTTGTGCAGCTTCGGCAATAGGCTGCATAATAGTAAGCTCAAACCCGCCAGATAATTTGTTGCCGTCCTTATCACGTACTACCGAATTACCGAGTGTAAAGGAGCGTTCCATGCGCTCAAATGTCGTTGCAGGTTGCGTTTCGTTCTCATTTTGCTCTGATATGGTAAAGACATTTGATGTTTCTGATTTAGCAAGAACAGCCGCAAGCTTTTTCATCGATTTAAGATCTTTACCGGACTTATTTTCACGCTGCTGCCCAAAGAATGGCAAGCCAGCCCCAGCACCAGACTTCGTCTCGCCCCCCGTTGCCGTAATCATACCCGTACCATTGTACATGTCATAGGACTCTTTAAATGGACGACCTTCCTTAAGACGAGGAACCAGCGTTTTGGTAAGATAATCATAAATGGTATTACGCGTCTTAGAGCCCGCACAGGTTCCACCTGGGTTTTGATCGTGCGGATCTGTGGCTCCCGGCTTCGTCATGAGTTGCCTAAATGGATACCCATTGCTGAGTGGCGTTCCATCGCCAAGAAATTCGAGACCGGTGTTTAAATGAATCAATCGACCTGCAAAGTCCCTATTAGGAATACCGGTAACACCCCATTTTTCAGCTCCACAGTAACCATTCCCGCTTGAAATAAAGTAATCTTCAGAAAGCTTACCAAGTTGCTTTTGACTCGGCTGCCCATTACCCCACGGCATTTTAAGACCGGCAAATCCAATGCCACCTTTACTACCGGCAAAACCGCCCCCACGTGTCCATTCATTAAAACGCTTTGGGTTAGGGTTTTTAATACGTTGGTATACATAGAACGTACTCGTTAAGTCGCCCGTATCAATAAGCCCTGGGGGAATACGCACCCACATGCCACCAAAGTATTGGGGCGCTGCGATAGTCGCATATTGTGCGCGATACCGCATATCAGACTGAATACCACCCATAATCCAGTTTGGAATCATGAATGCAAAGCCCATCACCACACCACCGAGAATGACATGCTCAACTATATACTTGCCAACACCTTTAACTTTAGATAAAACACCGCCCTCTTCTGTCGCCTCCTCAGCGGCTGCAGCATCAGCTTCCGCCGGCGTAGTATCTTCGGTTTCTTCTTCTGGACCGGTTACCTCAGCTTCAGTGCCTACACTTGTCTCTTCTACAGCAGTCTCAGTCGATTCCATATCACTCATAAGACTCTCAACATCTCCGGTAAATCCTTCCATGTTAAATTTTCCCTGTAGATCCTCCGGTAATGAAGCTTTAATCTTTTCACCAGCATCCTCAAAGGCGGTCCCTATTGCTTCTATCTGATCAGCACCTAACGCACTAATATCAGTAACCCCCGCTTCCTCCATAATCGAGCCTATTTCTTCGCTAAGCCCCGATATCGATTCATTAATGTCATTAACAACCCCTTCATCCAATGTGCCAAGATCTTCACCCAGCCCTTCAAGTCCAGCCCTTAATGCATTACCTGCGCTTTCTGCAAAATCCTCACCAACTTGGCCTCCAACCTCACCTATGGCATCACCAAATGCCTCCATACCCACTGCAATAGGTACATATAAACCACTAACAAAAAATAAAACTGAGGCTAACAATAGAAATACGTTACGACCCTGAAACGTCGGATACTTCATACTCTCTCCATCCCTCGTTCATCAACTACTCAAATTTTTTATATGCACTTATCCCTTAGCTTACTAAACCTCCTACCAACTATACAATGACTCAAGCGCACGCTTGTCACTTTTATCTGGCGGATCCTCCGAAACATATGCTGGATACCGTGACTTGTACGTACCATCTAATGCCTTTTGTACAAAACGGCGAACTTTGTAAATGTATTTTTCAGGATTATAAAAATATGAGTCAAAATGCCCGCGACCATTTGTTATCCATAACCGCTTATAGCCTTGAGCCGCATTATATATGGCACGAACAGCACTCAAGGGCGCTTTATCATCATTACGACATACGATCAGCATAAATGGAATTGAAATGTTCTTCATTGCCTCAACAACATCGACCGGTAATATACAGGTATTAACTTGGGTTGCATCCATCTTAGCAATGGTCTTAAGTAACGCTTTAAGAAATGACTGCACATAGCTATTGTAGGCATACCGCTCCAGTAGCGAGCGCCCAGGCATACTAAACTCATAGCCCAAAATATTTATTTTAAGCCGCTCAACCGCTCGCGCGATAATATTGTTTGTTGAGTCAAAAGGACAATCCCAAATAGCCATGTCAAATAACGCGGGATACTGGGACTGGGCTAAAATAGATGCAACTGCACCCATTGAAAAGCCGTATGCAATCCGTGGCAGTTTAGCAAGCTCAGGATCAGACTTCATAAACTTCACTGCACCCAATACATCATACATTTCATTAGATCCTAGCGTGCAGCATTGCCCTTCAGCAAGCTCGCCATGTGCCCGAAAATCAATTGAAAGGGTGTTAACCGGTAGTTCACCGCTCGTTGCATCGCCAAACAAAGCATTGATCAAAAAGCGAATATCCTGCTTATCGCACATAAACCCATGGAATATTAAGACGTTTGCCACTGCATTTGGGCGACGAATTAATATTGCCTTACGGGCAATCATACGATCTGATTCTTCGTTTTCACGCGCATAAAACGTTATGGTCTCTTCACGCCCTTTTACAAATGTTTGATTTTTTTTGCCAAAACCACGTCCCCCATCACGTTGACCAATAAAAGGCATATCAGACAGTTGTCGGTACAAAAGAGAGCCAAGCCAGAAACCCAGCACAATAACGATAACAGCTATAATAATTCCCTTTGTCCTCGTTTGCATTGATGCAAACTCCTTTGTTTAATTACCTATCATCATAAATAGCTACACCTAGCTAAATAGTGAGGCCTTTCTAGGTACCTAAAGCACATGTATTTGCGCTCATTCCCTTATATAGCCAGTGTACCCGATACTTATACAAAACTAAATAATTTTTACGTGAATATATCAATCTGTGACTGAATCAGTCTTGGCTGCACCAATCTATGACTGCACCAATACGTTCCCCACTTTTTGACATCCCCCTTATTTATGCGTTGCCCCCCGGCTTAGCAGACTTAGCCGCTTCATTTTGGCCGTTTTCTCGGGTAAATTTTTGAAAAAACTGAAGCATACGTCGCTTATCCATAACCGTATGCGTATCAGCAATCACTTTACCGTCCTTTATAACCAGCATTGTAGGAATTTGAGTAACTCCGAAATGCGTCGCTAACTCTTTATTTTGACCAACATCAGACTTGATAAATCTTATACGTTCTTCTAATTTAGCCGCCACTGATTCTACGGTCGGCAACATCTGCATACAGCTTGGGCAGTACGGAGCATAAAAATCAATTACGACCGGTCGATCTTCATCTTTAATTTCTTCTTCAAACTCAATGACGGAATTAATCATTGGCAAGTCTGCAACAAGGGTTTGATCCTCTACAGCATAAAACCGAGACTCTAAATTGCTAATAAGCTGATCATTGACTCCGTGCTCTCGCAAGAAGCCTACGGTATCCAACGCTGCCTTAATACCATCTCCCGACGCAACTCCCGCTTGACGATACTTAAAATCAGCGACATCACCTGCAACAAATATACCGGGAACATCCGTCATCTGGCCGCGGTTTTTTAGTACAACATATCCACGGTCATCAAGCTTGACATATCCTTTAAATAATTCAGAGTTTGGGTCATGACCAATACCAAGAAAAACCCCCTCAACATTTAACCGCGATGGTTTGCCGTTGGTGACGATATCCACATGCGTAATCGCACTACCATCCCCATTAATTTTTGTAATTTTCGTGTTAAATTTTATCTCAATATTAGGATAATCCTTAAGACGATTTCTCATAATCGCTGATGCGCGCATGACGTCACGCCGAACCAGCATCGTAACCTTTTTTGCAACATTGGCAAGTTCTATAGCTTCTTCCGCTGCGGAGTCACCACCCCCAACTACCACCGCTTCTTTATCTTTATAAAATGGCGCATCACACACCGCACAGGAACTAACGCCCTTACCCCAGTATTCATTCTCACCTTCAATCCCTAACTTTCGCGGGAGTGAACCAGTGGCAATAATAACGGCTAATGCATGAAGTTTTGTTCCATCATCATTCCATAACTCAAACGGGTAGGTGTCAAAGTCCACTTTAATAATTGATTCTGCAGCAAGTTGTGCACCAAAATGTTCAACATGCTTTTCAAAGTCGTTCATAATATCCGGCCCAAGGCGTGCACCAATGGGTGGCCAGTTTTCAACATAGCCCGTCCCCATCAACTGTCCTCCCGGCATACTCCCTTTAAATACCACGGTTGGCATATTCATACGAGAAGCATATAACGCTGCACTAAGCCCGGCAGGCCCAGAACCAATAATTGCCACAGGAATAAGATCATCTACGTCTTCTAAACTTTTTTCGGTAATCATTTTAAATGAGGTAACACGAAGAGATGACCAAATGCCATAGCCAGCAATGCCAGCGATGAGAACCGCTGCCAGTCCTATCAACAGAGACCGCCATCTATGAAAGGTCATACATTTCCTCCCTGAGCTCATGCCGCAATGTATAGTGCTTTATCAAAACGGGCGACACTATACTAGCATATTAATAAATTTACTCTTTGAAATAAAAGAGTTAAGAGCAATACTCTAATTATACCTGAAAAATTATTAAAAATAAAGGATGCAAACCTCCTATATATGCATACAATGCACTACCACACCTAAAAAGACTGCTTAAAACATTAAAATCCCTCCTTTAACACTATAAACCCACCTTAGCCCTCATCTATCATACGCAAGCGTTCTTGATAGCGTTCTTTTTTAAAGGAACAAGTAAGCCACGCCTTTAAAATAGTCTGTGCTTCTTGGTCAGCCACATAGTCAGATGCGAGTACCGCAATATTAACGTTATCATCCTCACGGGCTATACACGCAATGTGCGGATTCCAAAAAACCGCTGCATATACATATGGCAAGCGATTGGCAGCAACTGCCATCCCAACCCCTGTACCACACAAAAGTACACCCTTTTCTACTTTTTCATCTTTTACTGCTTCTGCAACGCGTTTTGCATAGATTGGATAATCAGTTCGTTCAATTGAATGCGTACCACAGTCAACCCACTCAATTTGATAGCCAGCAAGAGAGGTAAAACTCATTAAATATGACTTTAAGACAAAACCACGATGATCGGCTCCAATGGCAATCTTCATACTCTCCAATACGTTGTTATTTATTTTAAACGCCGTATGTTTTGTAGTGTATGCAAAGCTAAATAATTTGACAAGAGCTTTTCTTATAGAGAAAAAAGATTTTTTATAATGCATGGATACCCACTCATTAACAAAAGCAAAAAATATAGTTTCTCTAGCATCCTAAAAAAATAAATGCTATTATTGTGTCGATTTAAATAACACTCGTAAGGAACGCACTATATGCATAAACGCTTCTCGCTTCTCGTCATCTTGTTAGTAAGCACCTTTTCAACAACCATCCGCAGTCAAGGATTCGACGCCTACAAAGGCGTCATTTATTTTGCCGCTGGACATATATCAAATTATGGATGGACACAGTTTGGCCGTCATGTGGCACGACAGTTGGGCTATGAACCATTTCACACCGCACGTCGTCTTATTAAAGTAGAAATAAAGCATTTTGGAAATAGTGTCATGGCTAAGTTTTACTTAGGCAACCCTATAGTACGTACGATGACAGAACAAGACGTTACCGAAGGGGCACTAGCCACGTTAATAGAAAAATATCCAACCCCCATTGGTTATCCGGACCCAGTAATAGACTCTGATAACTACAATAGCGCTACATATCATGTGAAATCTTATACACCACATTTTAGATTTATCCAACTTGATCCCAATCTTGCTAATAAAAATACCTGGCAAGGAAAATGGTACGCCGCAGGCGCTAAGGCACTTACTGCCTATGATATCATGGAATTCCTCGTGCAAGGAAGCCGGTACTTGGTTGCTGCACACGAGGGCAAAAATACTACAGATGTTTCCCCTCAAAATCCGCTCATTCCATATGTGACGTACAATACCACGGATTGCCACATTGACCATAATGCTTATGACTGGAGAAAAACAACATCACGCGTATACGACACGATCACCTCTGGCCCTTCAGTATTTACCGATCTAGCCAAGCTTACAATAAAAGACCCAACGCTAGTTATTAGTTTCATTGCGCATTTTGCAACCGCATGGGGTATGATGGAATTGACAGCAAAAATTGCGGAAGTATCGGGTAGCGTAATTGTTGTAAGTCTACATATTACTAGCCCCTCATGGGGTCACCATGCACAAAGGTTTTTTGATCCTACAAATCCAAGTACTCTCCAAAAAATGTATCTTACATTGTTTAGCTTTCCCCTTGCTGCCAGTGTACGTCCAGCTCTCATTGAGGCCCTTCACGAGGGACTTGAAAAGGTAGGATGGTACAATCACAATGCTGAGCATGCATATGAATGCGCATATGGGGCGGGGGATAAATTCAAATGGGGATGGCCAGGATTCAAGGTTCTCGCAAAAGCTCTATTAACACTCCCACCCCTCTATCAAATTTCTCAAAATACCTTTCCAATTTTGGAAGCCACTATAGCACATAAGAAAACCGTGGCGCAAATTGGGACACCCATCCTCTTAGCATCGATACTATACCACTACAGAACAGCAATAAGCTCTGCAATACAACAAACATGTAGTAATGAGGATCAGTCTGTTCCTTTCATCGTTCTCTGCTCGGTGCTAATGCATGTAGTAGACATATCTACATAAAGGAAGTGTTTAATTTGAAACACTATCTTTGAATATAATCAAGCATTATATATCCCCTTATCCTTCCTAAGGGACCTTTTATCACGTCTGCTTGAAAAAAATACTACTATTATTAATAGAGCCATTTGAACGTTTAAATAATAAACTGCTTGCCTGTAGCAACTTGTAAATTATTCAATCTGATAAACACAAATAAGGCTCTTGGACCTATAATTAAAGGAAAAGGCATATTTTATTTACAAATGACCTTAAAAAAGGTACTCTATATTAAGATTATCTAGAGGAAAAACAATTGAAGAAAACATCATGGACCCAAACCTCTTCAAATGACACACAACAAGCTGACCCTTCACCCAATGCTCAGATGGAAGGTATTTGGCAAATCAAAAACCATAAACGCCTTTCTTCAGCGTTAACAGTAGTATTTCTTAGCCTGGGACTTTTCTCCTACCATAACAGCAGCCCACAAATGCCTCTGGTACGTAAAACCGCAAAAATTGGTGCTATCTTCGCTATTGGCGCAGGTGCCGTATACTTAAGCAAACATATCGGTCGCCACTTAGAGCCTGTACTTCCTCACATGGACCCGATATTACCAAAAGGCCTTTTAAAACCCTTTAGTAAACTTCAATTAAAGCATGTTCTTAAGGATTTATCGAGCAAACTCCCCTTTATTGAAGCACTAAATACCGGTAATCAATGGCATATAGCTGGAACAAAGCTCCATTCGTATAATGCCATCGCTAAAAACACATGGCATGTCATACAATCAAAATTCGATCAATTACAATTCGATGAACTGTTGGAAACCATTGCACAAGTGGTTTCACTTTATAGTGGGCCTTTATGCTTTGCTTTAACAGGATACTATGTATGGTATCTGGGATTTGATGCAGGTAACGCTCTTCAGGCTTACGCTCTTCAACCTGCAGTATTCTTTATCTTTAGCACAAGCTATAATCAACGTGGCCTGGTCGGCAAACTCATTGGTACCAGTCTTAGCTTTCCTATCTCATTCCATTTAAAATCACCTTCTAAAGCATTAATAAAAGGTACACTAAGTATTTTAGGGTTGTATGATCCAGAAGAAAAAGAATTGTATGAAATCTCCTATAAGGTAGGAGATAAAGTTGCACTCGCATCATTATCATGGAGAAAGATATGGAATTTATTAAAAGACCATCCTTCCCACTTTGCCTTAGTCTGGGGAGCATTTACGGCAGCAAGAAATGGACCAATAGAATTATCATTGCTCGAAGGTGATGAACTTTCCCACACGTTACTTGATAGCAACACAGAGAATATACCAAATCCTATCTGTCCAATTCCTAATCAATGGTTTATGATCGAGCAAGAGCAAATATGCTCTCTATTCGATTCCCCTGAAAACCCTCTTAAAGAAGACCTATCATGTATTCCCGACGAATTTCCAACCAGCGACTTTCAAGATGAAAGTCTTTCATTTGACGATAGTTCAAACTGTGGAACCTTAGTTAACCTGATTCAAACTCTTTGGCAATTGCAAGTCAATTTAGAAAAAATAGTAGAAAAACTAGGTTATTATTACGAATCACCGAATACCCCAACACAAGAATCTCTTTCACCAGAGAGTACCATCGAAATAAATGTCTTTGATCTCCATGAAATAATGTGCCCCTTGACCATTTTTTCAAACGATTTATTGAACACATGTCCTAGCACCATTGCAGTGATCCACTAAGCAAATTCTATTCACTTTCCTCTATGGTCTCCATAAAATTGAGAATTAATATATACAAGCAACTCAATATTTTTTCCACCAGTTAATTATGATAAACTTGAGTTGAACTCTACAAAGATGCTTTCTGCAATGAAAGCATTATGTTCACACTTACTTCATCCAAAAAGGCATCAACCATGAAGACGCTTCTATTTCTCGCACGTAGGTTTTTGCTCAATGTTCAGGAGCGTTCCATTAGAATAATGCTTTCGGTAACGTTTGTGAGCATCATGATTGGCAGCGGTTCACTTGCACTCGTATCTGCTGTGATGAATGGATTTCAAAAAGAAACGACGCGCATCATCAAGGGAGTTAATCCAGACATCATTCTTAGTAAACAAGGTCAACCCCTTGATTATCAACGAATAAAAGAGATCATCCACAAGGAATTTCCCGGCTGTATTGCCTCTATGGCACCTTTAGCTCACGGTCAAGCAATGCTCAGCAACAATACAAGTACGGGTGAAAAGGTCTTTGTACATGTCATTGGCATCGAGCCGCAGGCAGAAATGCAAATGGATGGCTTAAGTCGGATGATAGTCGATCCCCCAAACGCACCACTTAATACGTTGCTCCTTGCTAACGATGGCCTGATAGGACAAAGATTAGCTACTTCTCTTGAACTACAACTAAAGGATGCCGTAACTCTCACAGTAGCAACGGATACCGGTAGACCGGAATTTCATGTTTACCCGGTACGTATCCAAGGCATCTTTAAAACGGGTATAAATGAGACAGATACACACATTATTTTTTGCAACCTCACCTTTTTTTATCGTCTCTTTCCTTCCTATCGTATTACACAAATAAATCTTAATCTCGTTAACCCAAAAACAACTCCAACTATTGCCCCTATCATTGCACAAAGACTAAATGTAACAGCTGAATCATGGAAAGAACGCTATCCTGCATTACTTGCTGCACTAACTCTTGAAAAATATGCTCTCTTTCTTGTGCTTTTACTCATTACACTGGTTGCGTGTATGAATATCATTTCGTTACTGTATATGTTTATTACCTATAAAAAAGGAGAGATTGCTATTCTCAGGACTATGGGCTTTACCGCACGTCAGTTAACGCGTCTATTTGTCATTATGGGTGTCTTACTCTCGTTTCTGGCAACTACCATGGGAATTTTCGTTGCTGCTTTACTGAGTTTTCTGATCCAACACAGCCAAATAATTTCTCTTCCAGACGTATATTTTGTTTCTCATCTACCCGCCCAGCTTGATCTCGCTATCATTATCAGCATCTACAGTATTATCTTTGTTATCAGTTTTGTTGCATCCTATGTTCCTGCACGCACCATCGCCTATCTCAAACCCGCCGATGTCCTCAAGAACCATTCCTAAAAAAAGATAGGTACCACTTCCCATATAGGATGTAAGGGGGGATGGAAACGGAAAGCGGTACCTAAAATATTAATGCGGTAAATAAGGATACCAATGCAGTGGCCCAAAAAAGTTCCCCAAACATACTTTCCTCGCGCGCCTTTTCATTGCACGGTTTCCCTTATTTTGCATTCCACATTTACGACACCAACGCCGCTTTTCCGACGATTGTGCCCTTATTTTCTTTTTAACATTTTTCATTTTTACCACCTTTATGCCTATATATTGATAATACCTATATTTCTTTTCTAATTGCAACAATTTTTACTATTTTAACAGTAATTTTGGCTCATTTTGGGACTCTATGCATATTTCTTGTCTTTATTTGCATGGATAACGTATGATAATCAACAAATAAGGAGAAAATGAATGCTGCCATTATATGCATGGTCAATCCACCAAAAGCGGGTTTTTTTACGCGCTGATCTCAATATTCCGTTTCATGATGGCGTTATTCAAAGCGATTTTCGCCTTAAGCGAATATTGCCTACTATCGACCTTCTGCTTGAAAAGGGCGCAACTATACTCCTTGCAACCCATCTCGGGCGCCCGAAAGAATATGATCCCCGTTATAGCACCAAACCAATTGCAGAATGGCTCCAAAAAAGAGAGTACAATGCACAATTTATACCCTTTGAACCTACCGGGTACCTTGTACCTACTATTCGTCATGAAGGTGGGGTAATTTATGTACTTGATAACTTGCGGTTTTTTCCCGGTGAAACTGCATGTGACCCACTTTTTGCAAACCTTCTCCATTCCTACGCTGACTACTATGTCATGGATGCGTTTGGGGTTATTCATAAAGAAGCTGCTTCAACAACATTACTCAGTGGGTTATACCCCACTACCCACCGATCAGTTGGTCCACTTATTGCATCAGAATTTAATGGGCTCACACCATTACGTAATATAGAAAAACCGCTGTTAACGCTTCTTGGTGGAAGCAAAGCACGTACGAAACTCCCGCTTCTCAATGCCCTGATTCATCATCGTCGCCACTTATCTGTGTTTGTAGGACCTGCATTGGTTTTTACACTTTTAAAAAGCCAACACCAAGCCGTCGGCGCCTCTCTTGTTGATGATTCCATGATCACTATCGCCCAAGACATCATGCAGGCATTTCAAAACGGAATTTTTCAGCTCTATCTTCCCCAAGATTATATCAGTGCCAATAAAACACTCACGGGCGCACTGAGTGAGCATTCGGCTAATAAGTTTACATCCGATCTACTTGGTATTACGATTGGGCCACAGACGCTTTCTACCCTTGAGCCAATAATAAAAACCGCACCACTTATTTTTTGTAATGCTGCAATGGGCCTTCCTGAACGGCCACAAACAATGGAACCTTTAAAAGAACTCATTGCCATGATTACTTCATCAAATGGGTACACTGTTGCTGCAGGCGGAACAACTCTGCAGACTGCGCAAGAAATGGAAAGTCTCGATGACTGGTCATTTTGTTCTACTGGTGGCTCTGCAGCACTTGCCGTTCTGGCCAATGAACCATTGCCAGGACTCCTCCACTTTCCTCAATTTGAAACTCAGCCCGCAGAAGCTAATCAGTCTTCGACTGTTAAGTAACCCGAATTAAGCTGCCTGTTATTCTTCGCGGAGAGCGGGAGCGCTCTATACGCAAGAAAATTGTTAAGCAAATAATATACAAACAACCACAATTGTACACATGAGCCAATATATACAATAGGCCCAGGAAGAATTCCTGGTCGAGTACAGGGGCGACCCCCTGCAAAACTCTTACATCGGATTCATGTTATAGGATGTGAAACTTTAGGCTGTAGGGCAGAGGCTAAGAAGGTGCATGCCATGGACAAGCCAATCACGCAATTCTTGCATTTTCGCCTCGTCACCCTCATAGACAAAAACACCATTATTGTCGTTTTGCACTTCCCATATGATCACTTGCGGATCTGAAAAGCCAAAAAGCTTCGCCAATTGTTGCGCTATTTCCTGCTCAGTCTGTCCGTTTCGAGATACACTGCCATGCTGTAATTCTCGTACTGATTCATTAAAATCACATTCCTGTAAATGCGAAGCAAAATGTTTCATACATGAATCATTATCATGCGATGCTGCCTTTGATACATAGCCATCACAAGCATAACCAGCTACACCACGCACCATATCAAAATCAGGATTATCAATCAGATAAGCGGCCTTTCGAAGACCAAAACATTGGTTTCCACATAACTCGTGAAAAATATACTCTACTGTATGCGGGCCATGTGCATCATCATGATGTAAAACGTTTATTGCCTGTGGCAGTACACATAACCGTAGCAATAGATCATAATGCCCCGCGGACGGGGTACCCCCTTCATGTTTTTTCATAGTAATTCCTTGGTAAGTGTTACACCGTAATATTAATCGTAGCCGTACATTCTACGCTAAACATACCGGCAAATACATCCTAGCAAATAAAATATATATAAAACAATAATTTTCTGTAGGCCCTTTCCAATCAGTATCTTTTATATTCATACTAGAAGCATAATGGTCCAACATTACATTAATGGTTATCACAACTCTTGAACGTACCATCTCTAGTTGTTACGATAGCTTTGGTATGCACGTGCAATATTGACTAGGTATTTTGCATGTTAAAATAGGTCTTGTCAACTGCATTGATAAATAAAATAAGTGGCAAGGTTAGCTCAATACCGCGATATTTAAGCAAAAAAGAACACGTTGGAGATAGGCAGTTACAAGGAATAACATGGCTATACCCCGCATCTCAATATTCGTAATTGGTATGTATTTATTGGTAAATGGTATGGTGCACGGACGTGGTATTCACCGTCTCGCCGATCCCAATCTTGCCCAAATTATCACCAAGTGGGAAGACAGTAATACAACCTACTCAACTAAAGCATATGATTTTGAGTCAAGCACGCTTTTCAAGCTTTTTGATTACGAATATTTAAAACAGCATACCCTTCCCGATGGACCAATTTCATTCAAGTATACGCCCACCAAATCCGTCGACGGTACGGTTTTGAAAAAGAAGATTACTGCGTTGATTGATCATCTTAATAAACGACGGTCCCTCAAAAACATACCTGACTTTAAGGTGCTTAAGAAAAACAATTATAATACACGAAATCGGACTGGTGCACTCATTCTCGCATTTAAAGACTTGCCATTCGTTGTAAAGGTGTTTAGTGAAACGCCCTATACTTTTGTACGCCCTCGCTTTCGTGACCTTGAACAACGATGTCTTTTTAAACTCTCCGGAGGTGTTAGTAGGTATTTGACAGGATTTACGCGCATTAAAAATCTTGATTTTATTCGTGAACATATCCAAAATAATCCTACGTGGAATACCACGGTTGATACACCCCGAAAGTGGTTCTGGATACCGCCACAAGCGCGATGGTTTGAACTGAAAGGTATCAACGTCAATGGCATTCCTGAGCAAACAATTAGTTACCCCTCTACGTATGTTACTATCGCTGACAAAATCGAGATTGAACGTACATTTACTTTAAATGATGCCGAAGACAGACATTTAGTAATGGGCTTTACCACGGGAATTGGTGAATATCCTGATCCTAACATTAGTAATTATGTGATTGATAAAAAAGGCCATATTATGTTTCTCGACAGTGAGCATTTTCCCTCCAACCTTGGAATGCGTGAACCATTCGATTACAAAACACATGGTACATGGTATAACCATCTTATAAAAAAATTCTTTAAGGACGTGTACTTTAGAACCAAGGCAGAGCGACTTACTATTCGCCATGGCCAACACAAAGAAATTATGCCCTGTAAAGGAAGTAAACGTCAACTGGAACTCCTCCGAAAAACACAACAAAAACCCACGCTAAAACCAAACAAATAATCTATGCGTAACATAATATACTTTGGTGTGCTTTCAATACTTTTTCCATGCATAGTATATAGCGTTGGCGTACGCATTAGTATTCATAAAAAAAGTACTGAGACACCTCAACCCTATGAGTCATATGTCACCATTATTGATGATGTACATAAGACAGACTCAAGGACAGCTTCACACGTAGAGGCTATCGAAAAGCTCTTTAAGATGAGCAATAATCACATTCCATCTTTGTGTGCTATCGAAGCACCCCCTGCTGAGTACTTACCATTCCACATCAATCTTTTTAATTTCAACCGCTTTTTATGCCTAAACCTACTTAATGACCCATTCATTCCCTTACCCAATCTTCCTTATTGTCCAACATCAATACAAATTGAGCTTGAACACAAACCTGGCACCCCATGGACCAATAACCTATATACTAATCAAACACTTGCCTATCTCTTTAATTCAGAATCACGCATAGCTTCCTACTTTAAAACCCAAGACAAGTGTCTCAATATATATTTTCATGGGCCTGATACAACTTCACACATGCCTTACATGCTTGAACAGGTGATTCGTAACCAAAACTATCCCGTTTTCAATGCAGATTTACGCATAGCACTCATCACTATGAGCGATCTCATTTGGCTAGCCTCTTCATCACCTTACTTCCCTTCTCTTCGTTATGCCCTAGAACAGCATAAACAGGAGCTTAACAATAATCCAATCACCGTAGAACAATGTGTTAAGCTGGCACGTAAGGCATACATGGATTTCAAAGAGAGTCTACAACACTTAACATCTCTTATACATAATAGTGAAACGAAAAGCACCATCTCATCAATCATACCCCTTATTCCCTCTCAGCAGGACCTTTTAGATTTTGAACAAGCCTTAGCAAACAAATCACGACAAAGCCTCATTGATTTTATATTGCACCAAACCACACAATTACCCTTTGTTCAAATGGATCTTACCGATTTCATTGACGAAATTTTCTACACAAGCAACCTCTACCCACTTATTATCGGCTCTAGTGATCACTACTTTTCCTGGGGAGTTGAATCACCGATATTAGAGCAAATCTTTTATCCACAATCATCCCAGCACACCATGGTAAACACCGGCGCCACGCACGGCGATAATATCCGTACTGTCCTTGCACGTGAAGGTTATGAAACACTGTTCGATACACACATCCGCGACATTCAAGGCAACACATATCATTCCTTTGCCCAATTTGCAGAAACGCGCATATACCAGTCACCCTACCCAACGCGCACCCAACAACAACAAACAAAATTCAATGAGATTATCTATCTCCAAGAAGAAGAATTCCAAAATGCCCATGAAAAGCTATTGTCAGAGCTAGCTATTCACCAGCAGTAGCCCTACTTAACACGAATTCGATATAAGATTTTGCAGGGTTTTCCCCTGCAAAACTACTAGTGTTGTTGAGTGGTCGAGGATTGCTGGGTTCGTATTATGGTTTCGAGTTTTCGAAGGAGCTGAGCAAAGTGGACATCACCACTTCGTCTTTTTTCTATATTAGTTACGGCATGTAAAACAGTCGAGTGATCACGTCGTCCAATAAAATGGGCAATCTCCCGTAGGGAGCATGATGAAAGCCGTTTCATAAGATACAGTGCTACATGTCGTGCATGAGTGAGATCCTTGGTTCGTCGCGGTGAACGCAGATCGGCAAGCGAGTAACCAAAGTACTTAGTCACTTCTTTTGCGATTCCTGGAAGATCAACCGATACTTTTTTATAGGCATAGCTATGTGCAAGAACACGTCCGACAAGGTCATTATCGATTGGCTGATTGGTTAGTGATGAAAATGCGAGCACACGAATAAGACCTCCTTCAAGGTCACGTATATTTCCTTCGATTTGTGTAGCCATGTAATCAATCACAGAGTCATCAAGTTGAACGTTTTGTGCTGAGAGCTTATGGCGCAAGATTGCAACGCGCATTTGTTGATCCGCTTCCTGAATATCAGCCACAAGTCCGCCCTCCAAGCGTGAACGTATTCTTTCAGGGAACCCAGCCATGTTACGCGGGGCTACATCACAGGTGAGAACAATCTGTTTACGCGTTTGTTGTAAACGTGTAAAAATTTGAAAAAACATATTTAGGGTATGCTCTTTATGTGATAAACATTGAATATCATCCATCAGTAAGACATCAACCCCTTTGTACCGTGCCTCAAACTGTTGTATACGTTCATTACGTACTGCGGTCACATACTCATGAACAAACTTGTCTCCTGACTGATAAACAATAGTAGCACTGCCATCGAGCCGACGAATCTGGTTTCCAATAGCATGCAGCAAATGCGTTTTTCCAAGACCTGAGCCACCAGCAATGACCAGTGGGTTGTAGAGGTTGCCTTTATTTTGTGCCACCGCATGAGCAGCAGCAAATGCCATTGAGTTACACGGCCCAACGATAAACGTCTCAAACCGATTATTTTTAGCAAACGGGAGCAATGCATCGTGTGAAACTTTTCGTTTACGTAGGACCATTTTTTCTTTTTGAGATGAACGGCTCTTACCATGGCCCTTTGCAGTGCTCGATTTCGGGTTGTGGTGCAATGAATCTTTCGCAGTTTGCTCGGCCTCTGCAGCTCCATGATCAACAAAAGCTATACTTATTCCGTCTTCATTGAGGAGTCGAGAAAGATGTTTTACAATGATTTGTTGGTAGTGAGCATACACCCATTCCTGTATAAACGCATTACGCGCTTTCAGGTGTATAACCTTTGCTCGAGCGTCCCAGCGCTCAAGGGTGATAGCCTTGAACCATGTCTCAACAACACGGCTGCCGACCTCCACCGTTAACATTTTAATAAATTCGCTCCAAAGTGTATCAAGAATCACGTTCGATGTTGTCCTAGTGTTGGAAAAGTACCTTGAGAATACCCGTACTTTTTAGAGTCGACAAGCATTATTTTTAATCCGCGAATACCACCACTATAAGCACTTTTTCAAGTACCTAATTTTTAAAATTTCAGCAAGGAAACTGACCCGTAATTTATCTAATATTCATCACAAACCGCCACACCCACTTCGTGGGGTAAGCCCACATTTTTTCTGGCGCAACTTCTTGAGGCAACTTCATTCTATGTGTCTACCCAACCACGCGTGTTACCAGGTCAATAAATACCTCGTACAACCATGGGACTTCGGCTACTAGGCTTTCAATTTGTACTTAGCAAGCTCACTTAACACTCCATTATTTAATATATTTTCAGCCTATGTTATTTGGTGCGCCCGACAGGATTCGAACCTGCGACCTACAGATTAGGAATCTGTTGCTCTATCCAACTGAGCTACGGGCGCATAATTTAAGTATAGCTTTTTTTAAGCATCATTCCATTTAGAAAGAGATAGATATTCCCTAGCACATAGGAAGTTTCACACAAAGCCTGTTCCACAAAACACAGCATATCCTCAATTAGCCAACTGCTCCCTCTATAAGCACCTTTTGATCATTTTTCCGATAGTATTGTTGCTTTCTCGCTTTTATGAAACGTTCTAATTGTTCCAGTTAATGATAGTTAAACGCGGCCAATGTAATTGCCACCTTTGTACCTTTTTTTCGTAGATCTCACGGGTAATTTGGACCTTATTCGGACGTATGATTAACCCAAATAAGTCATTTAAACCAAATGGCGCATATACCTGCAATTCACCGTTGCTATCAATCTTAACTGCAACAGAAGTGGCCGTTGTTGGCCATGTGTTTATAGCCTCTTCCGCGGATTGATACGCTTTAATTGGATAGCCGAAACGATCCTCATACCAGGTGTGCACACGTGCTTCATTGGTACAATCAACAGGAATGGGTAAGTCCAATGCTTGGTTAATAATGGCTTCATGTTCTTTTTCAGTTTTTTCGGACAAATCGGTATCGTCATAGTACACCAGGTCAATATCCTTAATGTGTGCGTCCAATGTAAATCCATGTGCCTGATTCCACACAGTCTGCGCTATACACCCAGCACCTACGTACCAATCCTGAATGGATATGGCCGACCTAGCCTGTGAATCCTCAAGAAGATGAGTAAGGATAGGATTCTTTTTAATTAGAGACACAAGTTCTGTAACCTGTTTGTCAAGTAGGGTATTATATCCAATAAGTTTAGACATAGCTCTCTGAAATAAACCTTGCACACAATCATTTCTTGCGTACATGTTATCTTAAAAAATAATAATGAGGAAGCCTGAACCGGAATCAATTATAAGGAGCTTATTCATACCGTTATATATTACAAACGAGTAACTTATCCATATAGTAAAGGCCAACTTAAACCGAGTTTGTATAATGGTGCGCCCGGCAGGGCTCGAACCTGCAACCTACGGATTCGAAGTCCGTCACTCTATCCAATTGAGCTACGGGCGCTCAGAATATGACTTCCAATAGGATACTACTTAGAATACTGTAAAAAGCGTCAAAACACTAGTAGATAAGGCATTAAGCATGCAAGAGCCTATCTCAACCAAGATAATTTTGTCATTTAAAAGACGTATATAGCCCATAAAACATAAAAATCGAAGAAATCAAATTTCATCTAGCACGCTTGAAATACGCAAGGTACTCCTGATTGCCAGTCGCTCCACGTATCGGTGATGGCGTAACACCAACAAGCGAAAAGCCATGTTCTGTGATTCCCGTTGTTACTCGTTTGACAATAGCATTGCGAATCTTTTCATCTCGCACAATACCACCCTTGCCAATCTCATGTCGCTCTGCCTCAAATTGTGGCTTTATTAAAACAATAAGTTCACCGTTAGGCTTGAGTATCTTGCAAATGGCTGGCATTACTTTGAGTACTGAAATAAAGGAAAGATCTAATGTTACAAGGTCAACCGGCTCACCAATATCCTCCAAATGCCGTATATTAGTACGCTCCTTAACCATGACACGGGGATCGTTGCGTATCTTTTCGTGAACCTGACCATAGCCAACGTCAATACCAAACACCTTGCCAGCACCGTACTGCAGCAAGCAATCTGTAAACCCTCCTGTTGAAATTCCAGCATCTAATGCCACTTTACCTTTAACATCAATGTCAAATGTATTTAGTGCATGCTCAAGCTTGAAGCCAGCACGAGATACGTATTTAGGCTGGTCTACATCTAGGGTAATAAGAGCAGTTTCTTCAACCTGGGTTCCGGGCTTAGTTATTACCATGTCGTCAACGCGCACAAAACCCTGCATGACAAAACTCTGTAGTTGAGCACGCGAAAAGGCCGGAAATCGATCGGCAAGAAGATGATCAAGTCGTTTTTTTACTTTCATCTTCTTCCACCGATGCTTGACTGTCACTGCCATCATCAGGTGACGTTTTGTTTGTCACTGGTTTACTGGAAGCAGTAGTTCCTTTGTCATTTCCCTGTACCTCTTGTGACAGCTCTGATTTTTTTGCTTCTTTTTGCGTTGTACTGCTTTGAAAAGGATTCGTTCTCCACCAAGATTGAAATAGGCTACGTCCTTTCTCCTCCGGAACTGAAGAATGTTGACGTCGTGCCCTGCTCGGTTTTTCTGTAAGATTTTCTGTAAGAGCTTTTTGAGCATAGTATTCTTTAACAAGGTCAGACACAGGATAGACAAAGGTTCGTGCCAGTCTTGGTTCGTCTTGTAGAACACGCTCGAAGGGCAATACGCTAAAAACGTTCTGGTGAGTTTTCACCGTCAAAAAGCCCGTGTCGAAACTTTTTCGTAGTATACGCCGCAAGTCATCGAGTGTTTTGACCGCCTCGCCATTTACCTCTCTTACAACACTTCCAGCCCCAAGAGTTCTGGAACGTGATGCGGCGGAAGTAGGAAAAACATGCGTAATGATTAAGGTCCCTTCAATCTGGTTTTGAATCTCCATATACTGTGTAAGCTCAGGAGCAGCTTGCACCAGCAATGGAAGATGATTGAGTGAAAGAGGCATAATAACTAGACCACCGATAATTTCATAATCAATATGCTCATACCCCGGATACATACGACGCACAGGTGCAAGTTCAGACTCGCTAAACGTCAAGCTAAAGGTATGTTCTTTACCCTTACGGTAAACCAGCAAGTTAACCTGATCACCAATCATTAGACGAGAAATATAATCGACAACCGATATTTTATCCTCGCTCCAAGGCACATTCATTTCTCCATGTACGTCGATAGGATAACCATCTATTTCATAGATCATATCACCAGGTTTAACCCCTATTTTCTGTAAAGGGCTATTTTTTTGCGTACCCGCTACATACAAGCCTCCCGGTTGGGGGTTATTTAAATAAGTAGTTAGATAGCTGGAGGCTGGATTAAATAGAATTCCCAGAAACGGCTTTCGCAAAAACTTGGCTTCTCCCTTTACGCCTGGCATTTGCTCCAAATGATGGCGGAATAATCGCACGTCGTTGCTTGGCGTAATATATCCAACATTTTGTGCACCAGGGATAGCAGCAGTACTCACCCCAATCACTTGCCCTTCACAGTTAATTACAGGACCACCCGAGCTGCCTGGGTTAATTGGCGCACTAATCTGAATCATATGTTTGCCAACAATATGTTCACGTCCACTAACAATACCAGTAGTACTTTTGAGTGACTGTTGTCCAAGGGGATAGCCTAACGCCATTAACTCCTCCGAGCGATGCACACTATCAGAGTCACCAATTGGTAAAACAGGAATCTTTCCCAATGCCGTTTTTATTTCTTTAACATCTTTGGGATCCATCTTGAGCAATGCAAGGTCTCTCTCGGGTGTTACGCCGTACACCGTAACATCAAAGCGCCTTTTTCCAAAAGACGGAATCTGAATAGAGACGCCTTTTGCCTGATCAACCACATGGGCATTGGTTATAATATCACCTGCCTCATTAATAAAAAAGCCACTGCCGGTTGATTGAAACTGATTAGGAGACTTGTATGGCTCAAGCCAATTAAAATCAGCAATTTCAGAAAAAATTTGTACAACTGCATCTCGGAGATCCCTTTGCACTTCACGCCAATTTTTTCGGTCCTCAGTAAATGGCATAGGCAGCGTTTCAGTCGTAGGTTTTGCAACAGCTATCTCTGTCACTTGCCGCTTTAATACTCGAAGTGTCTCGTCCAGTTTTTTTATCTTATTAGATTGGAATACAATTAGGGTACCACCTGCGAGAGCTACAAGCAGAAGAATCGCACCCCATATTTTTGCAAATTGACTCATGTATTTATTCCTTAGCTTTGATTACTTATGCATATGCAATGTCCAGTCTACAGGAATATGAGCACTTTGACCACTCACCCAGATGGGACCACCCTTATATTAACGCTAGTTTAATATAATTATGTTGCAGGGTTTCGCCCCTACGGGGATAACTCTCCTGCAGTCGACCAGGATTGCATCCTCGACCTGATGACTTGTTGGTGGCTCTTGCGAAAGCACATGATAAATTGCATATCATAGGTAGTACTGTCACATGCAGCACAGAGCGAAACGCTCTGCACTGCTATGCACTCCAAATGACTCAATGAGCCATCTGTGGCAAACGTTTTTTAGCAAAATAATGTAATAAGCTCACCAACGGAGGTACCATTACAGCAACGCACCCTCAGTGGACATCGGCTACAGGGATAAGTGCGGAGCAATGATAACTTTTCCCGGCCGTCCACAGAGAAAAAGGTAATCAAACATCGCTTTTGTACTCTAGTGCTCCTAGAAAGTCCTTGAAATCCCTGCATCAAACTCCTGTTAACTTTACACCTACCCACCGGACTTCAACCTGAAGAACCCACGTAAACGACGTAATGCAGGGTAATTTGTAAAGAACTGCGCTGCCGTCAACTTCAAAGGCTAATGCACACAAATAATCATCGTATACTAACCAATACATGTCCATTGGTTGACATATATAAATTATCAAATATAATTAAATTTATAAATAATAATATAAATCATTAATATTAGGTGAAAAACATAAAAAAACTGTATCTATTTATTATGCTATCCTGTATCCCATTTTCTCTATTCTCACAGGGTTCATCGCATTTCGAGTCCACTGCTACACAATATAAAGGTGATTCATGTATCATAGATTCTGATGATCCAGTTTGGACTCAAGATGAAACTAATGTCTATTTCCATTCGCCTTCTCTATTCCATTCGCTTTCTCTAGATGAGAAATGTGATTATCATTTTGCTTTCAGCTTACACAAAGATACTCGCTTTATAGAATTCACAATGTATGGTGAACACAGCAGTTCCCCTAATACCGCTGCAAGCAAGACAATCAATTTTGGATGTGATAAGTTTGATGATATCCTTTTCTTAGGCTCCACAATCACGAAAATCTGCGCAGCTCATGCACTTCCATGTGATGTTGATGAGAATGCAGCATATTTGACAGAGTATGATTCTGACGTCATAGTAACTCTTCCGAAAAAGTAACGCTGTACTATAAACGCGATTCAGCAAAGCTATGAAAATAATTGATGGGTGTTGTTTGTACAACACCCATCGTTATTCTTACATATCTGTATCTCTCAAAAAACCTTTATCTCTGTTAAGTATATGCCACAGACCACAGCCACTGGACGAATCTACCTTGAAGCTTCCTGTACATCACTCACGAATTGCCCAAACTCTTCAACAAACATATCAGTCAGCATTGTTATCTGATTATTTATGAGTGTTTTATAGCTGTCATAAATAGTAGTATCATCAAAGAGTGAAGCTTTTTTAAGCGCAGAACTTTGCGCTTCTAAACTATCTTCAAGCCCCTTGAGTCCAACCACCTGACTTACATACGCTTCGATAGCTTTTTTGCCCACCTCAGGTAGGTCCTCAGCCGTAATTGGCTTCGTTCCTTGTTTCGTTTTCAATATCTCTGACCACAACTTCCCAAGAGCACCTTCTTTTCCAGAAAAATACTTGCCGAGATTTCTAACACCTTCAGGATTCTGAGCAATTTCTCCAATCGCACTGACCATCAATGCATTTGCATTAGCATTATAATCCGCATGAGCTTTAGCCATCTCAGCTCCACGACGAAGCATAGCGCGATAGAATTTATTATACCGACGCTTTGCAAGTAGGCGATTGATGCCCCAAGTTTTATCAAGCTTCGCTTGCAATACCTTAAGCTGAGCTTCAACTTCAATCGACCGAGCACCAGGAGCCACACCAATTTCATTATAAAATGCTTCTCGCGCATCCTCAAAATCTTTAACCTTACTCTCAAGTGCACTACGTTCAGCTTCTAGTTTTCTTATGTTCGCACCAAGTTCACCACTGAACCAATCCTGCATCCTTCCCAATGCACTTTTACCCATATCTACGACACTCTCAAAAACATTTTTCTGCCCTTTAAGATCCGTCGGATCAAGCCCTTGCTCCTTAGCATACGCATTAAAATCATCAATAGTTGCTTGGTCCACTTTGGTCTTCCATGATATAAGTGCAAGACCACCTATTGCACCAACACCCATAACAATCCCCGCAACATTAGAAAAGAACCCACCAACTGCAGCGCCAGCCCCCATACCAAAGAATGTTCCAATTGGTCCAAGCGATGTTCCGACGGTGGCTCCAAGGACAGGCGCACCTAGACTAATACCAAACGAAGTCGCAAAGTAAGCAGCAAGACCAGCAGGAAGGGCACCAACAAAAGCAGCAGTGCTCATTTTTTGTCTATAGGGGAATACAATGTTTTTGAACCACCATACTTTTACCTGAGCATTTGCCCGACTTAAGAGGTCAGATACCTCACTATATAGCGTCTTAACTTCTTGTATAAGCGTCGGTTTAGTAACATTGAAATATGCCTCCGGGTCTGAAACCGCTAGAATACGCGTAATAGTACGAGTTGAATTCCAAACTTCCTCAAGAGCATTCTTTTGCTCAGCTGTTAGACGTGGATCTTCCATCTTCAATCGGAACTCAACTAATCCTTCAAAGTACGGGCTCACACCTTCTTTACGAAGTTCAGGACGCACTAAATCAAGAACATCACCCATATCTTGTAATCGGATATACTGTTTTTCCTTAGTTAGTTTCTTTGGAGGTTCTGGCTTTTCTTGAGCTGCAAGCGCCGCTTCACTTGGCACATCCTGAGCCAGGGTTTCCTCTATAGTACCCATGAGCTCTGCCGTGCTTGATTCAGGTTCAATGTACGTTCGCCTATAATCCCTTTGTAGCGCAGACATCTGATCATCGAGAATTAAAAGATTAAGCTTTAGCTCCTCTGCAAGGCTAATGCGCCGTCCACCCTTGGTCTTCATCGTTAGACTTGGTTCACCCTTAGCCAGTGGATGCTTTGCTTGATATTCTTTCAGTTGCCTAACCCTGCGGCCAATATCAGATTGGCGTTGCGCAATTTCTGAAATACGAAGACCGAGATCGGTAAACACAGGAACTTCTATTTCTTTAGTACCCGGCGGCGTTTTTTCTACCCATACCTTTTTACCATCAACTATCTTAGTCTCACCAAGCACCGGTACTGTTTGAGTCTTTTTCTCAATCATCCCTTTAGCTTCTAATTCATTCAAAAACCCTTCAGGCATATCCTTTATATCAAAATTAATTTGGAAAATATCTTTTCCCACTTCAACCAATGAGAATTCTTTGCCAGCTATTGTCAGCTTCTCCGGCTCTTTTTCGACCAGCTCACTGAGCTTTGAAAGAGCCGCTTCTTGTTTACCCATCAAATCAAGACGACGCCCAAAGTCCTCAGCGCGCCGATAGTCAACGAGATCGACAATGTTATCACCCGCTTCAACAAATGACTGATAGGCATCTTTTGCTGCCGCATCCGAATCAATCATACCTTCAACTTTTCCGGCAACGTCTGCCACCGCTGCCCAGGCGTTAAGCTCATTGATACGATCAAGAACTTCTAGTTTCTTGCGATCAGACATCACCCCATTTTCGTATAACTTTTCAAGTTCTTTAGCTTTAGACATAAAGTCTTCTGCTTTACCAGCAAGCTCACTTGCTGACAAGTCTTTTGCGCTATCAATTGCCGTTTGAGCTGCTTCGTCCTGCGTTTCAAAGACTTTTAAATCTTTTTGGAGATCGGCATTAAGAAAAGTACCAAGTTTTTCCGCAACTGGCTTAACTGTCGGATTATCTCTTATAAATTCTCGCGTCAATACATTATCTAGCGCTTTCAAATTATCATATATCTCTTTACGCTCTGGCGTTCCAACTTCCGTACGTTCTAATTGAGCCTTTAATGTTTCCAGTTTCGGCTCAACTTGTTTGGCAATATCTACAATAGCGGACCCGAGCACGGCCTTCACATCTTCCGCTTGTGCTCTAGTGTACAATTCTCCTATACTGTATTTCTCTCCTTCAACCTCATAACGTTTCTCTAAAAGGGTTTCATACAATCTGCCTACCTCTTTTACATCTTCAAGTATGGCACTAACATCTTCCTTTCCTTTGACTTTTTCTGCAATATCCTTAATTTGAGCCGAAGTAACCGCAACTATATCCTCTGGAAGCATTTTAAAATAATACGATTTAAGAACTTCCTTCAACATAGCTTGTTCTTTAGTAAAATCGGGATCAGCTTCTTTTACCAATGCCTCAAGCTTAGAATAACTCCACCATCGACCTAATCCACCGAACGGCCATTCGAAAAATTCATCGCGGACCTTTCCGGCTTCACGTGCAGCAACCGTCTTAGCATAATCTTCTTGCCCTTCATTAAAATCAAGAAGACGAATAATCCGTTTTCCTATAGCTACTTGCGCTTGTTTAAATCCTTCTTTATTGTATGCGGTATTCTTTGGATCGTTGATAAATTTCCAATACTTATGCAGAGAATCTATTTCCTTTTTATACACCTCAACAATTTTATCGTGTTCCTCTTTTGTCAGATCCCTCTTGGTAAGGAGTCTGGGTTCTTTTTTAAAAAATTCTTGAAGGGGTTCACTTTCATTAATTTGCCTAATAACTTCCTGATTTACTTTCTCCATCAAGTCTGCAATTTGCTTCTGCGTAGTTTTAAGAGCTTCTGACTGGTCAGCAAATTTTTCACGATTTTTCTCAAGATAATCGACCGTCGCATTAAGTTCCTTAAGTCCCTCAATAGGATCAACCGTTAGTGCCTTTTCAGGGACCTCTTTAAGTACTCGTGAAATAAATCCTAGTTGTTCACTGGGTGGAATTTCTGATAAGACAGAACCACTTATCACCTTCCACACCTCAGCAAACTCTGGAGCCGATTCAACTTTCTTTAAAACGGCTACCGTAGCCAATGTACTTGCATTTGCAGTACGTTTTGCAACTTCTTCTCGAAGCTTCTCATCAGGAATACGTTTTAAAAGACGCGTATTTATTTCTTTCCAAATCTTGGCAAGGTCGCTAACCGATTTACCCCCTTCTTCCCGGATATAATCGGAAGCCACTGTTCCTGCACGTTTAGCAACTGCCTTCAGCACTTTCGCTTGCCCAGCTTCATCTAACATTCCTTTAGTAGTTGCCGCTTTAAGGAGTTCCTCTACTATTCTTATTCCCACTTCTGGCTGGCGAATAAGAATCTCTTGAGGAATCCCAGCAGTCATTGCGAGCAGAAAGGTTGTCCTCCCTGATTGGTCAAGAGCATCAAGAATGCCTCTTTCAAAATGTTGGGGGCCAACTTCAACGTTCTTCGTATATTCTTTCCAAAACTTAGTAAAATCTTCTGCTGACCTAATTTCTCTCATCTGTAAGATAACAAGCGGCCTGGAAGCCTGAGCAATCTCTTCCATAATACGATCGTAATTAGTTCTATCACCTACCTCATCTGAGAAAAAGTCAGATCCCATCTCTTCGATTTTTTCGGCAACATTCGTTAAAACTTCGACTGCCTTATCTGGATTTTCAGCAAATGCCTCATCTGGAATCTTTTTAAGCATCCCAATCATAGCGTCAAATCGTTCTTTGGGAGTTGTAGCATGTAATTCGCCTCCCGCACGCAATTGCCAGCCAAGAACACTTAATGGCTCTACTGCAAATTTGTACCATGCAGACTCCCATGAATCTAACGTTTCAAGTTCACCCTTCTGAAGCTGCTCTTCAGCTTTTTCGCCTTCAGTAAACTCTGGCGTAATTTCAGGTCGCTCACCCGGCTTTGTCGGTTCTCCAGGCTTAGTTGGTTCCCTCGGTCCTTCACGCGGACCTGTTTCAACAGGTCTTTCACCAGGCTCAAAAGCATTCATATAATGAACTGGCCCTGCTACCAGTGAAAAAATAGCAATAATATAGAACGGTATTAGTGATACTACAATGCGCCTCATATCTCTCCTTTGCCCAAATCGACTTTTGAGCATAATACTGTCATTATATTATTTATATTAGAAAATTTTAACTAAAAAAAGCAATAAAATGATGCTTTGCAGTATAAAAACCACAAAAAGCTAGTTAGCAAGTCAATAAAAGGCAAAATGAAGAGTATACGCAGCCATTGTGTCCAACAGTCCGAGCATTTTCATTGGTCTGTTCAAAGGATCCTCGTTCTAGTGATCCCAAGGGAAACAATGTCCCCCATAAAATCACCTAGTTCGCGTTGACGTTATTGTTACAACCAATCGATAAAACGGAGTTAACATATATTATAAGAGAAACTATCAAACATTCCCTTATAATCAATCCTTGGATACCGTTATTTCTTGGTAATTTTAATCGTTGCTGCCTCTTGTTCTGTTTTCTTAGGAAGCGTAATTTTCAGCACACCCTCCTCGCACACTGCAAGAACCTTGTTTTTCTCCACGGCACATGGGAGCGGGATCACTCGATCAAATGAACCATACTTAATTTCTTTATGATAATAATCCCGGTCTTGAACTTCTACTGATTCCTCACGTTCTCCTGACACGCGCAACTGATCTTCATTAACCATAATTTCAATATGATCAGTATTAATACCTGGTACATGCATTTCCACGTATACGTTGTCTGCATCTTGTGAAACATCCGTAGGTATACTTCCTTCCTTAGTAGGCACAAAAACTACTCGAAAATTATCATTATCATCTACCACCGGGAAAAAACGTCTTCTAACCATTTTGGCCTCCATACGTACTTTAAAAACAATCGCTATTAATTACTTTATTCACTAGCCACACTATTTAGTTTCAAACAAACTTGGGTGAGCTTAGCCTTTTTTATTACAATTGCATAATAAATTATTATAATAATATTACCATTTTGTATAGGCCAATTGCAACTGAATGAGCAGTAATAATCAGCCTAAAAGGTCTTTGAATATTAAGTGTTGCTATTTAGCTTGCCAGTTACGTACGATTATTATATATTCTTTCTGCAATTTTTCACAAGTAGGGGGTAGGGAATATGAGTAAAAGATGGGCATCAATACGCCCATACCTTGCAGCAATATCCTTAAAAACAATTGCCAATTCTTCTAAATACAATATCGTAGCAGTAGGTATAGCAATTACTTTTGTTACTATGCTTACTACCTTAAGCCACTGTATTAGCTCTTTGCCCCAAGAGTCACCCTATACTCGACGATATCAAGAAATCGTTGTGCGCCACCAACCGAGTATAAGCGAATGTTACAACAAGCTTGAAGCAGCTGAACGTATTATGAGTTACTATCTATATCGTGCAATTTTACCCGCTAACCGTATACTTGCTAACCAACATCATCGTCACGCACGGGAAATAGTAGATTTATTCACACAATTTTATCGTTACAAAGATCGGATCATACCCCATTTAGGAACTGAATTTATCAAGCAGGTCGAAACGTATCTCGTGTATCTTGCATCAAACCATGGCCATTATTTTAAACGACTTAATACTAAAAACAAACGTACGCCACCTTCACTCAATCTTACCCTCCTTACACCCGCTACCATAAAAAAAGCTCTGCAGCTCGCCCCAACAACACTAAATGAAGAATCTTTAGACAATATCATCAGTGCATTGTTCATTCCCGAATATGAACAAACACTCATGAAGCCTGGCACCATCGACGCAAGTGCAACCAACTTTCATGACCTCTTATTTAATGATCTTGATTTCGAGGTTATTCCCGCGGTTAATAAGAAGGTTCATGCCTACTATGATATCAATGACCAAGGAGAACCAATTGTACGATATGCACATATCGGGGGACATTATAGTGATGAATTATCAGTTTCAACTCATTGGTTAGAAAAAGCTTATGTCCATGCACAATCGTATCCACATCTTTTTGATGAACATTTCTCCCAAAGCCTTGAACACCTCATTGCTTTCTTTAAAACAGGCGACGAGGACGAATTTAAAAAGCACTTCATACATTGGATTAACACTGATAGTGTAATTGATTACTCACTCGGGTTTATTGAAACACTTGATGATCCCATGGCAACCACCGGTTCAATGCAGGGAGAAGTAACCATAAAACATCAGAATCAAGAAAAATTAACTCAGCTGAATGCTGTTCTACCAGACATTGAGGAGGCTCTTCCCTTTCCTCAAGCATACAAGCGAACAAATACTTCATTATCTCGTACAGCATCAATTAATACCCAATTGTATGCCACGGGTGCACTTGGGCCACTTCAAATTACCCTTGCTTACAATTTACCCAACTACCGTGATATTAAAGCTGAACATGGCACCAAAGTAATCCTTTACCCAACGGAACCAAGCCTCGAGGCACATCTCAATCCTAACCTGTGGAGACAGTTTTACTTTTCGTTCGAACAGATTGGATGGCTTGAAGAACATGACCCATATAACACATTATCAACAGAAATTACTGAGCTCTTGCATTGCCTTCACGAAACAATTGGCCACGCCAGCGGCAAGCTTGCAACTCATACTTTTGCTGAAAACGATAAACTCAATATTGGTTCAATATCATATGAAAAAGGCGAAACAATTCCCGTCACTGATGAAAATTTACCATTATTAATCACACAATACCGCAGTGCACTTGAAGAATTGAGAGCGGAGGTAATTGCATTATATGTTGCCACCCACCATCTCGATGAACTTAGTTCATGCGGATTTTTAAAAGAATGGATCGATATCCACGGAACCGAACGTATTATACAATGGATTTTACACACTATGACCTATCGAGGCCTTAAACGACTAGCAAGACAAGCCCCCGTCTATCTTGAAAAGAATAGTGATCCTTTTCCTCTACAAATGCTTGATCCAGACTTGCACCCACACCCCACACAACAAGCTTCACTTGCCATTGAAACGGTAGATCATAACGAATTAGCCTATATGGAGGAAGCCCAGTGCAATTCTATAAAGGGGGTTTATGCCCAAGCAAATGCCGTTATCACCAATTTTCTTATCAAAAAAGGAGCAGCAACTCTTAGACGAGAGAATATAACCATTGACGGTAAGACACATCCTGTCGCTACTATAACAATTATTGATAGCCAAAAAGGGCTTAGAGCAACTAAAGAGCTTATGCAGCAAGTTCAATGCATTACTTCAACCGGGGATGGTCAACAGGCTGAAGCTCTGTTTAATCAATATGGACGCACGTTAGGAACGCCTGATATCACCGCTATTATGCAACAAAATAAAAAAACACTCATTGGAAAAGCCCAGGTATTTGCAAATATCTATCCAGCTCTAACGCCAATAATCGATCTTAAGAAAAATGAGATCATAGAAGTTGAAGCACGCTGGCCAAAAGATATTTTTCAACAAATTCTCGACGAAGAACAGCGGACACTATCGAAAGAATTTTAATGATTCAAAAAAAAATACGAAGTACTAGGGCGAAACAAATCAATTATCAAGCTCATTTACACTCTTCACACGATCCATACGGCTGAGGACAATTATTACTATACCCACTACTTTCACAGTAATTACCAGAGTATCCCCGCGTCAAATCACTTGCACTTCCTATGCATATTAACAAATACGTCTCTTTCCCCATACAATCTTTTCCTTGTCTCCAGCTCATACTTCGTTACGAATTTACGGTAAACATATAAACACCGCCTGCATCAAATGGCCCCCCACTAACCGCCGTTCCAATAAAGACTCCTGGTTCAACTTCAAATGGAGCCGCCTTTGGATGACATACCATAGAAGTATCATTTGTACTAAATGTATACAAGGTGGTTACTGTTTTAAGATCCGAGCTCGTTCTAAAGATTAATCCGCAATGTTCTTTTGTATCATCATACGGGCCTGCAACACCATAACCATAGCCGTCACTTCCACGTACAATGCCGTAGGGTACTAATCCCTTTTTGTATCCTTCAAATTGATACTCTTTGTAGATATGCCACCCACCCGGGTCAGTAAATTCGATCCTAAAAAGACTTCCGTCAAGAGCAGTCCCCCACCACTTAAACACATCACTACTTGCAATACTAAGGGGATATTTTATGCCAGCTTTTTCAACGCAAATCCCATCATTCACATAATTTTCAAAACCAGCTGTATAAAAGGCTCCCGTTCCACCGCATCCATACAAAGTCGTCCCTGCAAACCCTTTGTGGCTATCTCTTGCAAGTGAAGTAGGATAATTAAACGCAACAGCAACACCCGTCCTTGGCTTCAATAAGGTAATGCTACCAGCAACAGAATCCCATAAAAACGCCGTACCATTTCCCGTGCTGCCCCCCTTAGCTGTAATACCATAATGATCTTCATTTGTTCCTTCACTCCTGCTTAGTATCCCCATCGGATGCGCTCCCTTTGATCCATCAAAATGATATTCTGTCGAAACAGTTTTACTTTTAGGATTTACTCTAAAGATAGTTCCTAGACCGTGAGCTCCCCCATAATACGCCACACCAGCTAAAAAATCTTCCCCAAATGGAGGCGAGGCATACGTAACCCCGGTCGGTTGTGCACCATTTTCACCGTCAAGATATGCAACCGTTGTAACTGTTTTTTCTTTAGGGTAAATTTTGTACACTGTGCCGTTACCATGAATCCCTCCTCCACCGGTCACACCGTACAAATCCCATACATTATTAGAATAGTCAAACCTTCCTTGTGGCCTAGCTAAAGGACCTCTGCCATCAGTACCATTAAAGAGATGCAATACCTCTAGTGTAATTGATCCCTGCGAATCATCATCTGATATAGTCCCTTCAGAAGGGATACCTAAGTAAAGTAACATTGCAATAACGATAGCAAGATTCATATTGGACCCTTGAGATAACATAAAAAAACCTACCCTAAGATAAAAAGAAGCAAAAACTATGTCAAGCACCCTTTTATCCAAATCGATAATTAATTTGGCCTTTTCTATCACAAAACTCCAACAAGATCATTGATTTAAACCTTCATTCAACGTATATTAAAAACAAGATAGAGCATTAAATAGCACCATCTTAATGGAAGGTGTTTTTATTCCACAGTTAGACAGGTCCGTATGAATACACCAATGAGCCATTCCCTCCCTCCCGCATCAGAAAAAGCACAAATCTACAAAGAAATTATCGTACGCCAACAACCGGGAATCGCCGAGCACTTTAACACGTTAACCCCCAATGAACGTGTCATGTGCTATTACCTCTACCGAGCGGTATTACCCTGCAACCTTATTCTAGCAGATCAGCTTCACCGCCACGCTTCGGCAATTATAGACCTTTTTAAAAAGCTACATAAAGCACGCAACACCTTAGAAAAGGCTCTTGGTTCACAATTTGCAAAAGAAGTAGAAATGTACCTGATATATGTTGCCACCAACCACGGACAGTACTTCAAACGGGATCAAGGTGCTAACAAACGTACACCCGAAGCACTTGGCTTTACGAGCCTTACCCGTGAAAATATCGTACATGCTATTGAGGCTGCATCTATTGAACTTGAGAGGTTCTCCATCGATGACCTTGCTGACTCAATCTTTAACAAAGAGTATGAGCCGCACTTAACGGTACCTGGCTCGATCGAAGCTAGTGCAACTCATTTTCATTCTCCCGGAATGACCACTGAGCTCTTTACCTCTACTATTGATCCCTCACAACGACTCGTCCATGCCTTTTACGATTTTAATGAAAGTAATATACCCATGGTCTCTCCGAGCCATGTTGATGGTCATTATCACACGGAACTTGCTACCGCCCGGTTTTGGTTTTCAACGGCACTTTCACTTGCCCAGAAGCATCCTGATCTGTTTGATAAGTATTTCCTACGGAGTCTTAAGCATCTCATCAACTTTATTGATACTGGAGATGAAGAACTGTTTAAGGAACATTTTAAAGAATGGATTAAAACAAAAAGTCGTATTAACTATTCATTCGGCTTTATCGAAACATATGATGACCCAATGGAAACAACGGGATCGATGCAGGGGGAAATCACTATAAAGCACGTAGACCTGGACAAATTGAGTGCCATCTTGCCAAGTATAGAGGCTGCTCTTCCACTTCCCGATGCTTATAAACGAAAAAATATGGACGTTTTACCTAATGCGTCAGTTAACGTTCAACTATACGGAACAGGGGGCCTCGGACCATTGGCAATCACGCTCGCTTACTGTTTGCCCAATTATCCAGACATTCGCTCCACGCACGGCTCAAAGCAGATCATGTACCCTGAAACAAAAAGCCTTGCCGAAAGTGTTAATCCAGAAAAAGCTCTCCTTTTTAATTACTCACCGGAGCAAATTGCATGGCTCAATAAGCATGATCCTGACAAACGTATGGCAAAGGAAATCCGCGAGCTGCTTACGTTTTTGCATGAAACCATCGGCCATGCAAGCGGAAGCTTAGCTAGCCATACGTTTACCGAGCAAGAAAATCGCACAATAGGCACAAAGACATATGCTGTTGGTGAAACTATTCCGGTCACTAACGAAAACATAGCCCATTTTCTCCTTGGGTATGACAGTACACTTGAAGAGCTCCGGGCAGAAATTATTGCATTATATGTCGCAACTCATCACCTCGAAACATTGGTTGAATGCGGCTTTTTGACTGAATGGGTAGACAAGCTTGGCATCGAAACCGTACGTAAATGGATACTGCACGCAATGGCATATCATGGCATTTATCGCCTTGCCGGCCAGCCGGAAGAAAATAAAGAAATCCTTGGGGCGCATGCACAGGCAAATGCGGTTATTACAAATTACCTGTTAAAAAACAATACAGCTCAACTCACGCGTATTCCTATTACCGTCGATGGACAACAGCATGAAGCCGTTACCCTTAAAATAGATGATACCGAAAAAGGAATGGCTGTCACCCAGAAACTGATGCAACTCGTTCAGAACATTAAATCAACCGGGGACGGGAGAGCAGCAAGAGAGCTTATCGAAAACTACGGAAAACAAATTGATTCGCCCGAGCTTAAAAAAACGCTTATAAATAACCGTAAAACATTGATAGGCAACCTTCGAGTATTTGCCAACCTCTACCCAGATCTTACGCCTCTTATGGATCCTTCAGGTAACGTCGTTGATATACAGGCACAATGGCCAAGTGATATTTGTGAGCAAATCTTCAATGAGGATAAGCGAGCATTATCAACTTCGTTATTGCCCTAGCAGGGAATTATTGGACCAGCCTCTTTTCCGCATTAACTTTCACAAATTCGTACTATTTCTTACCTGAACTAATATTCTTTCATTGTTATCATTACCAACGTCAAACCAATTGCCCAGAACAAAGTCTGTGAGACTGATTCTTAGCTTGCCGAATCGTGCATTGCTGGATATACTTTCAATAAAAGCATATCTATTTTAGAGGAAACATTACTATGTCAAGCACGGTAAGCCTTGAGGCCATTGTCGCTCTTGCAAAACGTCGCGGGTTTGTATTTCCCGCTGCTGAAATCTATGGCGGTCTTAATGGAGTATATGAAATGGGCCCCCTCGGCGCATTGTTACGACAGCATATTCGTTCAACATGGATTGAGAGTGTCAGTGACGTACAACAGAATGATCATACATACGACGTTGTTTTTATCGAGGGCGCTTTACTCGGCCCACAAGCACTTTGGAAAGCCTCAGGTCATATTGACCATTTTCAAGATCCTATGATTGATTGTACTGTATGCAAACATCGCTACCGTGCAGATGATGATATCGACCCTACAAAAAACTGTCCACATTGCGGCAACAAGTCATGGACGGATGTCCGCCAATTTAACATGATGTTCCAAACGAATGTCGGCGCTTCTACCGATGGCTCCTCTGTTGCATTCTTGCGCCCAGAAACAGCGCAAGCTATATTTACTAACCTTAAAAATGTTATGACGACAACCCGCGCCAAAATACCATTCGGTATTGCCCAAATAGGCAAAGCATTTCGCAATGAAATTACTCCGAAGCAGTTTCTGTTTCGTATGCGCGAGTTTGAGCAAATGGAGCTTGAATGGTTTTGCAAAAAACAAAATGTTGATACCTTCTTTGCATTTTGGATTGAAAAACGAATGCAATTTATGAAGGATATTGGACTTAACCAAGACAATGTTCGCGTTCGGGAACATGATAAAGATGAGCTTTCCCATTACTCTAGTGCCACCTCTGATATTGAATATCAATTTCCTTTTGGCTGGCGTGAGCTTGAAGGCATTGCAAACCGTGGTTCATTTGATCTTGAGATGCATAGTAAGCATTCAGGCAAGGATTTACAAGTGTACGACGAAGAAACAAAAACTTCCTATTTCCCACATGTGATAGAATCCTCTATTGGTACCGACCGCCTTATGCTTGCACTACTATGTGACGCATACAAGGAAGAAGAGATTGATGGTGAGAAGCGAACAGTTCTTTCTTTCAATGAACGGATCGCCCCTATCAAAGGAGCATTTCTCCCTCTATCAAAAGCACTCGCCGAACCAATGCAAAAAATATACCAGTCGTATAAACGTAAAGGAATTAGTGTCCAGTTTGATGTTTCAGGCTCTATTGGTAAGCGCTACAGACGCCAGGATGAGATTGGTACTCCATACTGCTTTACGTATGATTTTGAAAGTCAGCAAGATAATTGCGTTACGGTTCGATTTCGCGATAGCATGAAACAAGAACGTATATCTATTAGCAATATAGCGCAGTACCTATGAAAAAATTATACTTATGGGCCCGCGAAAAAGTCACCAGCCCGTACGGTACAATCATCTTTACTTTTTGCATGTTTATTGAGGCAGTTTTTTTTATGCCAGTTAACACCCTGCTCATCATTTATGGTGTCGAAGCCCCAAAGCGCGCATTTAACTATGCAGCTATCGCCGTAGGTGCTTCTTTATGTGGAAGCCTTCTCGGGTACGGCCTCGGATATACCTTACGCTCCTTTGATTTAGAAAAATGGCTCTTCGTATTCGTATCGCCCCAACGGTTTGAACTATTTAATGAATGGTTTTTACGCAACAAAATAGCTACTGTTTTTATCGGCAGTGTAACCCCATTTCCGTTTAAAGTCATAACGGTCACGTCTGGTTTTTTTAAACTACCACTCATACCGTATCTTGCTAGTGTATTTGCTGCACGAATGATACGCTTTTTTAGCTTAGCCACCGCATTGTATATTTGGGGAGAGCGTATTCAACACTTTGTCGATCGTTACTTTTACCTGTTTCTCACCATCATGCTCATAATGCTTGTGGTCGCCTTTGTGTATTTTTACTTCTAACATCTACGTAAAAACACTGCATGCTCTAAGCGTTATCAAGCCATTTTATATTTAGCATTAACCATCAAAGGATACCATTCATCAAGTATTGCTCATTTAAACGAGCACTTGAAAAGATAAATCGAATAAACTACACTCAATATCATCAATAAAAATTCCCATCATAAAAGTAATTTACTTTAAGCTGGAGTCAAAACATATGACTAATCGTTATGTCATTTTAATTGCAGTCTTACTCCCAAGCACCCTTCTCGCAATGGACCCACCACCAGGACATTCTTTAAATGAAACTCATTCAGACCGCTTGTCAGCTTCATTTTCCATACAAGCCGAAAGTGATCCAGGCTCTAGAATTCCCAGCGAGCGAGAAATGGGACTGATGCGTTCTGCTCCTAGTGCTTACCGTCATGCCTCATCCGGTACCCCTGGAATGCCAGGAGAGAGGAGACAAACAAGCTCTGAAGAGGGAGAAGAAAAAGGAAAAGGAGCAAGTGAAACAGATCCCTTAATAGATCCCTCAGCCCCTGGACCTGCTTATGGCATCGAAACCCATTTGCAGCTTGAAGACTTCAACCTTCTTGCTGATTCCATTCCTCGAGTTAGCCTGCCTACCCGCCTCACATTTCTTGAGCAAAGCCTTCAGGTAACAGCTGGAGCTGATGATAATATACCTACACGTATAGAACGACTTGAAAGCGAGGTAGGATCAAATAGTAGGGAGGCTTTGCCGCCAATTGGCGCTATCCTTGACCGAGCTCCTATACTTGCCCGTATTAACCGTCTTGAAAATATTGCAAGCGATACCGGGGATTTTACCTTTATACTGCCAGACATCCGGAACATGGAAGCACATATTGGCTTATCGACAGAAGGAGAAGATATACCTACGCGTCTTACCACCATTGCAGAAACGTTAGGAATCCAAAGTGACGTCGAAGCACAGCGTCTTAATATGGTCACGCAAATCCTCTTGCTTAAGAGCATACTTGGCATTAGCAATAACAAAAGCCCTGATGCAAGTATACAAGAACCAGATGGCGAAGACGGATTTTCTTTACGACGCTATGTGCCGAGGAACCTATCAAAGTGGAAAAGCACACTCTTTTTGATATTTCTTCTTGAAGTAGCCACCAAGTATATTCTTATGTTCGCATCGGGACCTTTTCCAGGGAGCCCGGGCAATTTTAGAAATCCTATTGTTATGATGACTACTGGCCCAACCATTACTGTCCTCGCAGCCCAGTACACGGCAGAAGCATTTTCGAATCGTCTTCTTACTAGACCTCAATTAAAATGGTTGATTGGGTATGCAATTCTTTTCCTTGGTGCCGTTGGTACCTTCTACGGATTAGGCCAAGCCCTTGAAAAATTCGATTCTGTTAATCCAAAACACTCAGGATTCTGGGACCTTGCTCAATCAGACTTCCTCTTCTTTAATTTGTACTATTCCAGTATGGTTAGCATTCTAGTTGTCTACCAACTCGTCGCCAAATACTGGGAGCAAGTTAATAAACGACACAAAAAAAAGGATTGAACCTTTACACGCAAAGAAAAAGAATAATTAAATTGGACCGAATTATGGTTATTAGTGCTTTTACTCTTACATCACAACAAGCAATGCACCTAAAAAGAACGTGCCAGGATTATGCTCCTACAAGTACAGTCAAAACGACAGAAGAACCCCTTACGCTAGAAAATGTAAAGGCGTACGAAGACAGTGAAATCATTATTATCTTCATCAGAACAACCATCACGCGAGAGCTTCTTTCCAAACTTCCTAAGCTAAGGTACATTATTACTCGCTCATCTGGTTACGACCATATAGATCTTGAAGCAACAACTGAAAGAGCTATTCTCGTTTCCAATCTTCCCGCCTATTCCATAACTGCTGTTGCAGAATTTACCTTCACCCTTATGCTCGCCCTTATCCGCCATATCAAACGTGTAGTACGCAACCAAGTAATGTCAACCCAGAACGACGCAGACATAGATAGCAAATCAACCAACCAAGAAACATTATGCGGTACCGAGCTTTATAAAAAAACGCTGGGAATATTGGGAACCGGAAACATTGGAAAGCGGGTTGCACGTATCGCAAAAGGGTTTGATATGAATGTCATCGCGTTTGATCTATACCCTGACCATGAATTCGCGCACTCAGTCGGTTTCAAGTACACAGATACGTGCAAAGAATTATGTCGCCAAGCTGATCTACTGAGTATTCACATACCCTACACAGAGGAAAACCACCACTTTTTCAATCGAGAGCGTCTTACGTGGGTTAAAAAAGAAAGCTTTCTTATTAATACCGCTCGTGGACTACTCATTGACAACGAAGCGCTCCTGAATGCATTAAATCAAAATCATCTTGCTGGCGCTGCACTTGATGTTTTACCATATGAAAACATACCCTACGCGTATGGGCCTAACGGTCCAACACATCATACCCAGCCACATAAGTCTTCGCAAAAGAACAACGTTAACATTCAAAAAATTCTCGAACTTAACAAGCGCCTTATCAATCATGAGCATGTTCTGGCAACCCCACACATCGCGTATGATACAAAAGAAGCTCTTGAAGAGCAACTCAAGCAAACCCTCAAAACGCTCAAAGCCTACCTTGCAGGAAAACCAATTCACTGCGTTTAATTCCATGGAAATCATACACCGCATTCTATAGGTTGCACTCACTTTCTATGCATTCCATACACCAATATATTATGCTTATACTTACCTAAAAGCTGTCGGAATATTATGATACTCATTATTTTATTATATTTACTTGTCGCTATAACCATTATCATCGCGAAATATTCCACTACGGTTGCCGATCCTCTTTTTTTTATTAGCGCTCGGTTGACTCTTGCCGGACTGTTACTTTTAGTTGGCTACAACTTATTCTCAACTAATGCATGGAAGATTCACAAAAGTGACTGGATAGATTTTATACAGGCAATTATTTTCTTCTACTACTTAACGTTTGTACTAGAATTTTGGGTGTTACCATATGTTAGCGCAGTCAATGTATCACTGCTTTACTCACTTGCCCCTTTCATTACGTTTATCCTTGCGTATTTTATATTTAACCAGACGCTGTCCGGCATTCAAATATGGGGCTCATTAATTGCATTTGGCAGTATCATTCCTTTAATTACCAAAAATGGGCAATTGACTGGAACTACCTTTGCACCACTTTCGTGGAGGGACTTGGTTATTTTATTAGCTGTCACATGCGGTAGCTATGGCTGGTTTTGTGTGCAACGACTACTAAAAAAGGGATATTCATTACTATTCATTAGCGGAATAAGTATGTTCCTTGGAGGGCTGCTCAGTTTAATTACCTGGTCGTTTACTACTACACACCTTCAAAATCCCATCAACAATAGCAGCGGGTTTTGGTTTGCGCTTATATCGCTTATCATTGTCGCCCACATAGTCGTATTCAATTTATATGGATACCTCATGAGATCGTTTTCTATATCAACCCTATCAGTCTGGAGCTTTACCTCACCACTCTTTACCTCACTCCTCAGTATGTTCTTTCTTCATGAAACACTCGAGTGGCAACACCTTGTGGCGTTTACAGGCCTTACCATAGGATTATACCTTTTTATGCAGAAAGAAGGCCGCATTTGTTTACTTACGTGTTAAGGCAGGGAGAAAGTTTCAATGCAAGCATTTTCAATGCGAGCATATTGATAAAAACTTACATCTCCACGCGCACCATTACTCCATGTAATTTGGTTCGTTGAAGTTTATAGAACCGAACAAAAGATGGCGTCAGCTTTTTTATTACAATATAAATCTGCCAGAATAAATTTGAGGTGGTTATATCTTCTGTTCCATAGAAGATAACCTTCGGATGAATTTCAGCCGTATTAAATATCTTTTCGAGATTTGTTGGCTCAAGATAACCAAGTTCAATTTTAAAAACGCGCAATCCGGGAGCTAAATCCTCCGTAAATTGTGCTTTAACACCAAATGGTTCATTCATGGTTTTGACACTGACAATAATATTTTCTTCATACATAATATTATTCGTAAACATGGTATGCACAATATACTTGGAGATCTTTTTGACACTCCGAGACATAAAGACTGCAGTACCGTTAATACGAGGAATTTTTTGTGAAAGCTCGGTATATTTTTCAACAAAAATATCCTGCGGCAGCTCACGTAATAAACGGTTTAGACGCCTTCTTCCCAGCATGTAAACACACGTGATACTAAATGGTATACAGGCAATCAACAACGATACATACCCCCCATAAGGTATTTTGAACAATCCTGAATACAAGTACACGCAATTAATCAGTATAAGAAAGGCGGCGATGGTTGCCCGGAACCACCATCGCTTGAGTGCATAAACCATCGTTAACAAAATAGCGGTAATCGTCATCGTAAAACTCGCGGCAAGACCATAAGCAGTTGCAACATTTTCTGAGTATTTAAACTTTAAAATCGCCAGCAATACACATATCAGTAAAAAAGTATTAATCAGTGGAATGTAAATTTGCGACATAAAACGGCGGGAGGTATACTCAACATGCAGGCGTGGAAGCATATGGGTTGTAATGCCCTGATAGACGATTGAAAAAATACCGACAATACTCGCCTGCGACGCAATAACCGTAGCCATAATGCTCAAAAAAAGCAGTGGAACGTATAATGGTTTTACTAAAAACAGGATGAGCTCATAAAATACTTTATGCGTTTCACCGGTCTCGAGTAAGAACGCTCCCTGACCCATATAGGTCAAAACAAGCATAATAAAAACAAAGCTCCAGGCCCGTACAATAGGCTTGCGGCCAAGATGACCCATATCAGCATAAAGTGCTTCTCCACCTGTTGCACATAAGATAACTTTTGACAACAATAAAATACCAATAAACTTTTGCGTCCATAAGAATGTGAGCGCGTACATAGGATTCACTGCCCATAAAATAGCTGGATTCCGGGTAATCATCACCACACCAAGCGTACCCAGTAGAATAAACCATACAAGCATAATAGGGCCAAAGGCTCTTGATACCCGCTCAACGCCACGTCGTTGAAGTGCAAAAAGTATCATAGCTATTACAATAGCGATTCCCATAATACTACTTTGGGTAAGCTCATAAAATGACGGAATGAGATTTAAACCTTCTACCGCACTTAAAATACTAATGGCAGGCGTGATAACACCGTCGCCAATAAAGAACGAAATGCCCAAGATCGTTAAAACAGTCACAATCATACCGACAACGTAGGACGACTTAACCAGAGGCATAATATGTTTACGTAAGATAATAGTACCGCCTTCTGCGCGATCATCAGTTGCCAAGCTCATGGCAAGCCACGCATATTGGATGGTTACTAACAATATCAACGTCCAGATAACCAGTGATGTGATACCCATAACGTTATCAACAGTCGGTGGAATAAAAGCAAAAACGGTAGAAATGGTATAAATAGGGCTCGTTCCAATATCGCCAAACACGATGCCTAGCGACTGCAAAATATCCCTAAAGGCTGAAATGACCTTCATATATTATGCTATCTCGCCGCTAATAACACACAAAAGGGTAATACAGATAAATGGGGAGAGTCTTGATTAGATGCCTCAAGACAAGCAGATTGTTTACTCATATAAAACTACTAACCTTTCGGTTACACTAACCTTGTGGCTATGTTGGTTTAGACCGACCTTCAGAATGCTAATTAACATGGTATATATACTCTAGTACGCCTCTAAAACCTCATCTTAAAAACTCAGTATACTATGTTTTTTCGTAATGTAAAAAGGGTTGAAGATAGATACCCAAAAAGACCTTAAATCCGCATTAATTCTATGCCCTGCTTGACTAGACAACCCGCAAGAGAAACACATAAACATTAAATAGATTCTATACGAACGACCGTATAGGGTTGACGATGGCCCATTTTACGCTTATAGCCCTTCCGGCGCTTAAAATGAAAGACTGTGATTTTGGGCCCTTTTACGTGCTTGACCACTGAAGCCTTGATAGGCGTATCCAGAAAAGGATGACCCACTTCAATGTTCGATTTGCCTTCCTTATCGATTGTTTTGCGTACCAATACCTCTTTAAACTCAACAGGCTCACCTGGTTCCACCTCAATTTTTTCAATGGCAACGGTTTTACCTGGAATGCCTTGATATTGCTTACCACCAGTAGCAAAGATCGCGTATGATGTATCGGCCGGATTTTCTTGTTTCATGACTGATAACCTTATTTAAGCTTAGATTGAAACTTACCAAATAGTGTACCATAGCTGAGGCATCTGTCTAGAACAATATTGATCTACAAGCCAGTAACAGAGGTGATAAGTGAAAAAGCATCGTTTTCTCAACGCTTGCAATATACTCCAAATTCCACTACACTGATTATTGACTAATTTTTAATTCAGATAGCAATTTATGAAACAGAATATACCTCTCACTCATCAAAACTGCTTGACCAAGCCAACTCTCGGCTTGGTAGGGGTATCTTTTGTCTCTCCATTCCCACATATTAGTCCCAATCCTCGGCGGGCGTAAGCCCATTATCATTCTCAGTTAAATACAAACACAGTTGTAGTGCTGCATTCTATCCGCTTTACACAAGGGCAAAGTAATCACCCTATGTGGCCATATACAAGCAAAGGTCTTAGATGCCTCTACAATTCCCTTTTCACTTATTGTATACCCCGATAAACGAGGAAATTAATATGAAAAAATTATGGGACAAAGGATACCAAATAGACCCAGAAATTGAACACTTTACCGTAGGTAATGATCATTACTTTGACACAAAACTAATTAGCTATGATTGTCTTGGTAGCATTGCTCACGCGGCCATGTTAAAAAAAATTGGCATACTCTCTGATGATGAGTTTGCCCAGATTCACAGTGGATTGAAAACCATTCTGTGCGCAGATAAGAAAAAAACATTTTCTATCGCTAAAAAAGATGAAGATGTTCATACTGCCATTGAGCATTGCTTGGTCAAACTCATTGGAAATGCGGGTAAAAAACTACACACCGCACGATCAAGGAATGATCAAATTGCCTTAGATATACGTTTATATGCCAAGCAAGAGCTTTGCGCACTTGGACAATCAACGGTAAATCTATGCTCCACGCTCTCGAATATGGCTGAGCTTTATCAAGATGTTCCCATACCAGGGCAAACACATATGCAAAAAGCAATGCCTTCGTCATTGGGATTATGGGCAGGTGCGTATATGGAAACATTGCTCGATAATTTGTTGATACTCAAAAACGCGTACACACTTATCGATCAGTGCCCTCTGGGATCAGCTGCCGGCTACGGAACAGCCTTGTCAATTGATCGCCAATATACTGCCGATTTACTAGGATTTGCCAAAGTACAAAACAACGTCTTATATGCAAGCAATAGTAGAGGCAAATTTGAAAGCACCATTATTCATACTTTGGCGCAAATGATGAATGATCTAAGCAGGCTCTCATGTGATCTTATTTTATATAGCTTGCCTGAATTCGGTTATCTATCTCTGCCAAAAGAATATTGCACAGGCAGCAGTCTCATGCCTCAAAAACAGAATCCTGACGCTCTAGAGCTTGTAAGAAGTAAAGCGGCAACTGTAATAGGATTCTTGGGTACTACCCTCGAAATAACACGAGGCCTTCCATCAGGATATAATAGGGATGTTCAAGAAACCAAAGGCCCGTTGATGCAGGCATTGAATATAACCAAGGCTAGCGTGAAAATCATCAACCATATCATAGCGGGCATAACAGTTAACAAAGAATCATGCCTTAAGGCTTGCACAAGTGAGCTTTTTGCAACAGACGAAGCACTTATCCTTGCCCAAAAAGGAATGCCTTTTCGTGATGCCTACAAAAAAATTGCAGGCACATTAGGTAGTGTTAAAAAACAAGATCCGGTAAAAAACATTTTGAGTAAAACACATGTGGGTTCAACGGGAAACCTTAATCTGGCTGATGCTCATACAACGTGTAATACATACCAACACTGGCTTGATAATGAACAACATAAATGGCAACAAACAGTCAACCATCTTATAGAAGGAATCTTGCATGATTAAAAAAATAAGTATTGTATCGATTATTATAATCGGAACCATTACATTATTCGCTTATATGCCAAAGTCTCCTTCACGAACAAACACGCTGATTGTGGGAACTAATGCAATGTATCCTCCCTATGAAAGCTACAACATAGGGGGCGCTATAGAAGGATTTGATATTGACATTGCACATGCCATTGCCCAAAAGCTAGGGAAAGAACTGATAATCCAAGACATCAGCTTTGATTCACTTATTCTGGCACTAAAACAAGGAAAGATTGATATCATCTTGAGTGGTATGTCTATAACAAAAAGCCGCCAAGCAGAGATCGCTATGATCCCTTATCAAGGCAAAATGGTAAAGCAACTGGCACTGGCATTTTGGCAAAAAATTCCTACCGGTATTACCTCACTTGAAAATATAGCCTCAAGTAGCGATCCAACCGTTTCGGTTCAAGTTGGTACGTATCAAGAAATATATGTGTCTAATCTCAAGGGAATCAGTGTTAAATCGCTTGAAAGTACCACCGATCTCATTATGGATCTACAGTATGGTAAATCAGCAGCTACACTGCTCGAACCGCATATTGCAACTGTACTCAAGAAAAAATTCCCCCAATTACAAGTTTTACCTATTGATTTGCCGGAAAATGCATGGGTTTTGGGAAATGGCATTGGCATTAACAAGCAGAATCATGCACTTATAAAAGACATCCAAAATGCTGTTAATGAATTAAAAGAAGAAGGAGTTATTACTCAATACGCCCAAAAATGGCTTGAGGAGAAACAATGATGATCACTCCCAACCTGAATGTGCTTTTGTATGCAGCGCTTACCACAATCAAAATCAGTATTATTGCTGGTCTTATTGGCAGTATGGGCGGTCTTGCAATGGGAATAGTTACATCGAACCAACTTAAGGTTTCAGTTATAGCTCCCGTCATTAAAGGATATATAACCATCATCCGTGGAACACCGGTATTTATTCAGCTGCTTCTTGTGTATTTTGGATTACCTGCGGTAACCGGAATAGATCTTACTCCTTTCATGGCTGGAGTTGCTACATTGGGATGCAATGCTACCGCATATATGGCTGAAATCATCCGTGGAGGAATCAATGCGCTTTCAACAGCGCAATGGGAAGCAAGCTATGCGTTAGGATACAACCCTGGGCAAACACTGAGATACATTATTCTGCCACAGGTATTACAAAATGTTTCTCCTGCAATAACAAACGAATTCATAGCTATCGTAAAACAAAGCAGTATGCTCATGATTCTTGGGGTACCTGAACTAACGAAAGTCAGTAAGGATATCGTTTCAAGAGAATTGCGCCCTTTTGAGATTTACCTCTGCACTGCGCTCATTTACTTCTGTATCACTACCGTTGTATCAATGCTCGCAGCTAACCTTGAACAGGAAAGCAAATGAAATACATTGTAGGCAAAAACGTCACTCTTTCGCTTCCACATGCTCACGAGCCGTTGTTAAAAGATATTAATTTTAAGATTGATTCGGGTGTTATTACGGTCCTTTTAGGTGTAAGTGGCTCAGGAAAAACGACACTGCTAAAATGCATTGCCGGCCTTATAAATACTTATGAAGGCATCATCAGCTACAATGATACCCCTCTCAAGAATTTGAGTATAACTGACCGAGTGGCTTATACCGGTTATGTTTCTCAGCACTATCAATTGTTTCCCCACATGACCGTTATGCAAAATTGCAATCAACCACAAACGGTCGTTCTGGGAAAAAATCCTGTGCATGCAATAGAGACAACTAATCACATTCTACAACAGTTTGAATTAGCACAACTTACTGACCGTTTTCCGAGAGAACTTTCGGGCGGCCAGCAGCAAAGAGTTGCCATCGCACGTGCTTTGGTAATGGGCTCCCAGACACTTCTATTGGATGAGCCGACCTCTGCATTAGACCCAAAAAGTACTCAGAAGCTAAAGCAACTTTTAGATCAATTAAAAAAAGATGGTTATACCATCGTGGTAGCAACCCATGATATATCATTCGCCCAAACAATTATGGATAACGCCATTTTAATGGAAACAGGGTCTATCATTGAAGAATGTAAATTCAATAATAAACAACTTTCCCAAAAAAATAAGATATATACATTTATGAATACTATAGAGGACATATCATGAAGAAAGTATTATTAGCATATAGTGGTGGTCTTGATACGTCAGTCATTTTAAAATGGCTACTTGATAACGGGTACAAAGTAGTATGCGTCATCGCGGACGTTGGTCAACAAGAAAATCTCACCGATGTCAAAACAAAAGCTTTGAGTATCGGTGCATCTAAAGTACATATTGTTGATCTCAAAGGTGAATTTCTCGAGAATTTCATATTCAAAGCTCTTAAGGCAAATGTAAAGTATGAAGGAAGCTATCTTTTGGCAACAGCACTTGCGCGACCGTTAATAAGTAAGAAACTAGCAGACATTGCTAAACAAGAAAAAACCAACATAATTGCGCATGGAGCTACCGGAAAAGGAAATGATCAAGTTCGTTTTGAGCTCGCCATTTATCATCATATGCCTAATGCGCAGATCATCGCTCCATGGCGAGATCCAGCGTTTTACGAGCAATTTAAAGGAAGAACTGATCTTATCAAGTATGCTAATGCTCATGGTATACCCATTACTAGTACACTAGAAAAACCATATAGCATTGATGAAAATCTAATGCATACAAGCTATGAAGGCGGGGTGATTGAAGACTATACCCAACCTTCACCAGCTGATATGTTTAGGCATTCTGTTTCTCCAGAGCAAGCACCTGATGAAATAACCCCTATTTCAATTACATTTACCAAGGGAACTCCCACTGCACTCCAGCTTAAAAAGCAGGGTAAAAAAGTTACTAAGCCTATGGCCCTTTTTACAACCTTGCAACAGGTTGCTGGCGAAAATGGTATCGGTAGAATAGATATTATTGAAAGCAGAGTTATTGGCACCAAGTCGAGAGGTATCTATGAGTCTCCAGCTGCTACGGTACTCTGGTGTGCTCATGCTGACTTAGAGAAGCTCGTTTTAGACAAAGAGGTACTCAAGCTCAAATCTGAAATAGAAGCAAAGATTGCACAATTGATTTACCATGGTTTATGGTTTTCACCTGAAATGGATTTTTTGATGGCAGCCATTAACCAAAGCCAACAAAAGGTTTGCGGCACCATACATCTTTCATTATACAAGGGAAGTTGCTGGGTAACACATCGCGAAACGCCCCATCCCCTTCACGAAATGTCTTTATCAAGTATGGACGAGCTTGGTGACTATGATCAAAGTGATGCTACAGGTTTTATTAAAACCAATGCATTGAGATTTATAAACAATAAAGGTTCAGATGAATAACCGCTTGGTAGAATCACATTGCATGTATACACCTTTATAGGTCAGTTTTGCGAACCAAACTCTGCAATAAAAGTTCAATCTACCGTTATTTAGGGTGTGTTTTTATCAAAATAAGGCGCCTGGTGCTCCCAGGCGCCTTATGGATCGTATGCTTATAGTTTATATATGTTTATGCTTCTTCATATCACCAGGATATTCTACCGTAGTACCGGGAGCAACGTACCATTTAGTACTCTTTTTGCGAGTAGCCGGGTTCCATACAATAACCTTAAATGACTTTGCCCAACCAGAAAACCAGCCAACAAGTGCAAATTTATCCTTTTTGGCATCACCACTCATACTGGCCAAATAGTCAACTACAGAACTATTACCAAAGAACAATGAGTCGGATTGGAATCCCAACGTACCTTTTCCAAGAGCATCAGACCCCAAAGAACCTAACCGCTCAACGACCTTTCCTACCTCTTTAAATCCAGGAAATACTGCGTAATGTATCGGCTGATTTCCAAAACCATCTTCCGCATGAATATCGGCTCCCCTCTCTACTAAATAGGTAACTATTTCTTTATCCCCGTTAAGCACTGCCGCATGTATTGGCTGAATATCACAAATGCTGTGAGCATGAACATCTGCCTCCGCACTCACCAAAAACTCGACTACCCCTTTATGCCCACGAAGCGCTGCCACATGTATTGGTTGCAAGCCAACGTTATCTTGGGCATTAATATCTGCACCTACCCGAACTAAATACTCAACCATATTTTTATTTCCAGACATCACTGCTGCATGTATTGGCTCATTTCCATTATTATCTCGTACGTGAATATCCGCACCCATATCGACTAAGTACTTAACTACACCTAGATGGCCATTATATGATGCCAAATGTATTGGTCGGTTCCCTGTATCGTCTGTTACATGTATATCGACCCCTTTCCTCACTAGGTATTTAACTACCTCTTTATTGCCACCGAGCACAGCTTTGTGAAGCGGCTGAGCCCCCTTGTCATCTTTTGCATAAATATCAGCTCCAGCACGAACTAAATATCCAACTACATCTTTATCACCACACTGTGCTGCCAGATGTATCGGCTGCGTCCCATTTTTATCTCGTGCACGAATATCTGCTCCATTTTTAATGAGCTTAACGACTTCCCTTAGGCTTGCTCCAACCTCAATCGCTTCAAAGAGCTGTTGATTAATTTCTTCAGTGTTACTCTGATCAGCAGTGATTGGAAGTACACTCACGAATACTAAAGCTGACAAAAAGAATGCTTTAACAGGCTGTTTCATGCTATTTCCCCTGGATTTTGATCGTATTATTGTACCATAAAAATTTCTAGCACTTCATACCTCTCAATGCGCTGTAAGCACACTCCTGGACCAAAGCACGACAATCATTTGATTCATAGGTAACACTAACTAGAAATTGCCCATCAATCTTATTTATGGCACACTATTAATAGCTTTATTTTTCAGTACTTTCTAGGAGTTTAGATGGCAACAATTGATCTTGAACTTATTCAAAAACTACGTACGATGACCGGTGCTGGCATGATGGACTGCAAAAAGGCGTTGCAGGAAACCGATGGCGATATCGAAAAAGCAGTTGAAGTCCTTCGCAAAAAAGGCGCTGCAATAGCTAAAAAACGCGCTAGTCATGCAACAAAGGAAGGTATCATTTATGCGTATATCCATCCCGGTGATCGCCTTGGTGTAATGATTGAAATTGACTGCGAAACTGATTTTGTGGCTCGTACCGAAGAATTTAAACAATTTGCACAAGATATGTGCATGCAAATCGCTGCCACTTCTCCCCAGTTTGTCGGGCCTGAAGATGTTGATCAGGACTTTTTAGACAAAGAACGTGCACGCTTTGTGGAAGAATTAATCGCTGAAAAAAAACCTTCAGGGGTTATTGATAAAATTGTCGAAGGCAAACTTAAGAAGCTTTTCAGTACCATTTGTCTGCTACAGCAACCATTTGTCAAAAACGATCAAACCACTGTTGAAGAAGTTCTCAAGAACCTAATCGGTAAACTTGGCGAAAATATCAAAATCAAGCGGTTTTGTCGTTTTGAAATTGGCGAGTAAGCATGGAAAAACGTATTGTTGTTCTCAAACTTAGTGGTGAAATTTTTGGCAGTAAAGAAGAACGATCCGTTGAAGCCGTTCATGTTAAAAATATTGCTGACCAAATCCAACAACTTAAAGATACCCACTACTTTGGCCTCGTCGTTGGAGGGGGTAACTTTTTTCGCGGCCGAAAAGATGGACAAGCTCTCGGTATCCATCCCGCATCAAGTGACTACGTTGGCATGCTTGCCACTGTTATGAATGGGGTAATTCTCCAAGATATCTTTGCATCTGTTGGCCTTAACTCACAACTTTTTTCTGCCGTCGAATGTGCTAACATTGCAGCCCCTTATTCACAGCAAAGCCTTCGGAAAGCCATGGATACCCGAGATTGCATCATTTTTGCGGGCGGTACGGGTCAACCATTTTTAACCACTGACACCGCTGCCGTTATCCGAGCAGTTGAAATGAATGCTCGCGATGTGTGGAAAGCTACCAAAGTAGATGGTCTGTACACGAAAGATCCATTAAAACACCCAGATGCCGAGCATATCCGAACAATGAGCTATCATGAGGTTATTGATAGAGAATTAGCGGTAATGGATACAACCGCGCTAACTCTTGCACGTGAACACGATGTACGTATACGCATATTTTCACTCTTCAGCCCCCGCGCGCTGGTGCGCGTGGCTACGGATGCTGATTATGGAAGTACAATTACCGATACATAACTGGGAAGGAAAACACTATGATTTCATACACATTTTCTGAGGGTGCACCCACTAAAGACTTCGAAGCAGCAATACAAAGTGAGATGGGTAAGCCTATCGAATTTTTCAAACGAGAACTTACTAAAGTCCGTGCTGGAAGGGCTCATACATCCATGGTTGAAGATATCAAGGTCAGTAGCTACGGAACGATGATGCCGCTCAAACAAACGGCAGCATTATCAGCCCCGGATGTTAATCTCATTGTGATCCAACCATGGGATAAAACACTTCTCGGAGAAATTGAAAAGGCCATACAGACATCTGAACTTGGCATTACCCCGGTCAACGACGGGAATGTCATACGTATCCAACTTCCAAAACTAAGTGATGAAAGGCGTATTGACCTTATTAAGGCTATAGGAAAGCGCGCAGAGGAAGCGAGAGTCACTATTCGTGCCGTACGCAAAGATTTTCATAACTTAGTACGAGATGCTGAAAAGAAAAAAACGCTCTCAGAAGACTACGCCAAGCGATTGCAGCAAACTCTTCAGAAAGTAACCGATGCCATGGTGCAAGACGTTGATAAAATGGCTCAAAAAAAGGAACAGGAGCTTAAATCCATCTAGTGGGGGTTCTCAAAAGACATATTGTGTGATAGACTGGAAAAGATGGAAAAAAAGTAAGGGGTGGACAGAATGCAAATTGTAGCGTAAAGTTACCTCGTGCTTTATTGCACATGACATGCGAAGGGGTGCTAATGTTAAGGGCTGCTAGCTCAATTGGCAGAGCAACAGACTCTTAATCTGCAGGTTCTCGGTTCGAGTCCGAGGCGGCCCACCAAGGAGTTCGTATTGTATTTTGCAAGAGTGGCGGAATTGGTAGACGCGCTGGACTTAGGATCCAGTCCTTAACAGGGTGGGGGTTCGAGTCCCTTCTCTTGCACCAAATGATGGAGGAGTGGTATGGATGATCAGTTACATTTCATAGTAGAACCGGTTGGTCATAATAAAAGTCGAGCAACCGTCATGGTTGGACAAGAGTACGTCGAGTCTCTCTACAATCATATCTTGCGATCAAAACAAAGTAGAGTCATCACCCAAGGGTTTATGCAAGGTGACACACCATTAGCATATCTTGAGTGTACCTTCAAGAATAATATTATTGAGCATTTAAAAGAGCTTCTGTTTAATCACTGTGTGATTAATTATCTTTATCAGAAACTCATGGAAAATCATCTCACCGTCTCAGGAGAACCTAGCGTACACACAATCAACCTTGACCCTCGTTCGGGGGCAAGCTATGTATTTGAGTTTGTACAAGCAGTTCCACCGATTGAACAGGACTGGCGGCGACTCCCATTTAAAGCACCAACACGTAAAAACTACAAAGACATTGATCGACAGGTTGAATTCTTTCTTGAAGAAGAAAACAAAAAACAAGAAAAACATACTGATACGATCATGGCTGGGGATTGGATATTACTTGAACTACAGCTAGTAACAAGTGAAGGAACCCCACTTCTTAATGGACATAAGCACGAAAGTTGGCTCAAGCTTGGTGATGAAATTATCGATCAAGATGCGCATGCATTATTATACGACCGAAAATGCGGTGACCAATTTATCACCACGAATGATCTTTTACAGGAGTACGTCAACAACAACTTTGATATGAAGTACCATGTTCAGGTAACTATCAAAGACCGTGTACCGTTCTCGCATTTTTCAGTCGATCACTTTAAAAAACAATTTAGACTTAAAAGCCAGCGTGACACACACAATAAATTAATTGAAGTATTCTCGTATCGTAACGACGTTTCACAGCGACGAGAAACGGTTCAGGCGGCATTAAAACTCTTGCTCTCACGCTACCAGTTTAACGCCCCAGAACATCTTACCAAGCAACAAATGCAGCTGCTGCTTAAAGAGATGCAAAGCAACCCTGATTATAACGTTTATCGTACACAGTCGGACTTTAAAGATAAGGTACGTATGCTCGCCGAAAAATTAGTTAAAGAGCAAATTCTTATTAATCATCTGGCAGCCGCAGAAAAAACTGATGTCTCTAACGAGGACGTTGTCGTATACCTTAACTTAACGAAACGCCCACGTACAAAGGAATTTATTCACTTTGATATCCCTCAGTTCAAGGCTCAAGGTCATGAGACCCCTTTACCTCATGAGCTGGTACGGTATTATTGTATGCATGAGAAAACACTCAACTCAGTGATCAACAATTTAACCAAACGTGCATAATAATAACTATCTACAACATGGATCGGGCTTATGAAGAAAGAAAGACTTGTCATTATTGGTTCAGGGCCGGCAGGCCTTACCGCTGCAATCTATGCCGCTCGTGCGGGATTACGGCCTCTCATGATTGAAGGGAAAAAACCGCTCGGGCAGTTAATGACAACCTCATATGTCGAAAACTGGCCAGGAGAAAAACGTATACTCGGCCCAGAACTCATGATGAAAATACGTGATCATGCAGCTGCATTTGATATGACCTTCATGAGCGCTGATATTGTTGGAAGCGCACTCAACCAAAAACCATTTGTATTAACCACAAGCAAAGATGAAGAGATCCTCGCAGACAGCATTATCATAGCAACTGGATCAACACCCAAACGCCTAGGGGTCCCGGGTGAAGACGAATTTTGGGGTAAAGGTGTAACAACCTGTGCCGTATGCGATGGTGCATTTTACAAAGATGGCAAAGTGGTCATTGTTGGTGGAGGTGACACGGCAATGGAAGATGCTTCATTTATGCTCAATTTCACCAAAGATATCACCGTAGTTCACATTTTAGATAAACTCACCGCCTCAATAGCCATGCAAGAACCGGTACTTAAAAATCCAAACATTAACATCATTTACAATAGCACCGTCACTGCCATTAACGGAAAAGACGGTAAAGTCAATAACGTGGACATTACCAACCAACAAACGGGTAAAAAGACAACAATGCCTACGGATGCCGTGTTCGTTGCTATTGGCCTCAACCCGAATACTGGACCCTTTGAAGGCCAGCTCGATTTATATCCTAACGGATACATTATTGTCAAAAACCACACCAAAACATCCGTTCCCGGGGTATTTGCTGCAGGCGATGTGGCTGATTACACCTACCGGCAAGCCATCACTTCCGCCGGAACCGGTTGTATGGCAGCGCTGGATGCCGAGAGATATTTAAAAGGACTTGAGTAGAAACCGACTTACTCAAGGTATGATTCTACCGCCACATTACTATAATTCCAAGATAGAATGAATCGTTGCAAACAACGGACTAGCCCTAGCTAGAATCTTTGACAGTAAAATGCCAGCCTTATTTCTTGCTTCCGAGCAGATCTTTTACGTCCCCAATTTGGTTACGCAGATCTAATAGGCTATTAAAATCCGAGTCTACGTCACAATGAATAAGATAGGTTGTCAAAGCAAAGTTAAACACTCCCACCAAAGCAAATAGCCATGCAGCCCAATTCTCAAAAATATGAACTGCAGCAAATGCAAAAGTCACCACAGCAATAAGCTGACCACAAAACAAGAATTTAAAACGCTCATCTACTTTGGTCCTTGTGGTCCAAAGTAGATCAAGGACTTCCTCATATATCGGCTCCAGTTTCCCTTTGATAACCGTCGCATTACAGGCGGCCTGATTCACAGGTACAGATGGGTATTCTTGGCTATAAGAAAAAATAAACCCGGTCATCATAAAACCGGTAAGAAGAAAATAAATTAAATGCTTTGTGTCACACATAACGTCTGACTCTCCCATTGGTTAAGATAAATGCAAAGATACCATAACTATTAACAAAGTTAAATACAGCGCTGAGAAACCTTAAGCGACAATCTTAGCCATGAAGTACCCTCAATAAAGGCTATGCTTGTCACCGCCATCCTCACTTAGATAGTATCGTAGCGTTTAATATGAGTGGCCTTCTGCATCCAGACATCCATATTCCGCTACCTGGAATCAGTCCAGGTCCTTCCTCTAACGACTACCACTTAGAAACATTACTCTGCAAGACTACATACAACCTCAAGCCTGTCCAATGGAATTAACCCAGTAATGCTCCCTAAAGCGTAAATTAAGAATTCGCTTCTCACATAGGACGCCATCCATGACCATCGTAAAACTTCAGCATCATGTGCAGCAGAAATCATTTGATACGCACTGATGGAAAACGCAAGCATAATTTTCCACCAGTCTTTAATGTTATTATTCATATCATGGTACATCAAGAATATGCCAAACAAAAGAGACGAAAACGCTGCTAAAGAGGTATTCGCCAGCATATTTCCTTCCATATCACTCGCCGTGTAATCATCCCTTTTATCAAGTGGATCTCCTGGAGATGAATGGGCGAATGCCCGGTATCCATACAGTAACTGGTAAATATTCACCAAAAACGGAAATCCGAGCAAAAAAAGTGTAAGTTTACTTCTAGTTTCCACGCCAGTAAAGAATCCGCGATTCGTATGCATCCATGTGCTCAGCAAAAGAATTGAGACACTTGCAAGAAATTTGTTCCAAATCACATCATTATTCTTGGCCTCAACTACCGCATACTCCTGATCTAAACATTCAACAAAATCCCTGCACACCTGGTTTATTACTGCCAATCCATACCCCTTTGAACTATTTGTCTTAAAGGCATCCCCAACTAACTTAGTTCCCTGGATAACGACATTGCTTCGGTATCGGTTATCTATGTGATCGCGCTTCATAACATTCATTATCGTCAACGTAAGAGTTATCGCGAAAGAAACAAGCATAAAAATACTTTCAATACCACAATATAAAGACCTAAAAGCCTCTCGACCTCTCCTCATTAATTCAAACGACTCAACTACCATTAATGCAAGAGTAAAGAATAACGCGCCAAAAGCATCGAGATCATTACGCTGAGCTACTCTCATTGCCGGACACCATTGGTTTAGCTCAACATACACTTCATTGAGACGTTGTATCATTTCAGTATCGTTTAACGTTATGTTGTTAGAGGTAATTTGAATTGGATGTTCTTTAAGGCCCTCAGGCATTCCCCCATATAAAGGCGAGCTTAAATATAACAACGCGATTAAGCTGTACCGTAGCATAACATTCTCCTTAATCATCGAATCCTTAAACACATCACACTTATAGACCCTATACTTCTCTTTAAGCACTGGTTCTACGCTAAAACCAAGCCACATAGGAGATCAAGTGCAAACACGTACCGGCACCCATCTTACTGTAATCGTTGCGTTGTAGGCTCATCCAAAAGAGCACTAATGCGCTCATCAAGCTTGATGTGATCCTCACTTATGCGCCCAGCGTGAGTTAAGTATGCAACCATCTGTCGTATATTAAAATATAAAATTCCTAAAACAAGAACGGTGTGGCACATTTGGCCGATATGTCGATATAACAACACCACCATTAAACTTGCAGATGCGAGAGCAAGGTAAGCATTTGTTCGCGCCTCACTTTCAGTATATACTTTGGGGACGTCATTTTTGCTATACAATAACGAAAGAACATTTTGTATAGTCTCACCTGTTCTAACATTAGCTTGTGAGTTGGTTATAGCCTCACTCGTTGAGCATAGTACATTACTAATTAGTAACGCACATATCAAATGCCATTTCACCACTTTCACCTCTCCATCTGCGCTATGTTAATACTGACATTCAGTATTATAGCAATTGCAAACAAGGGGTCAAATCACATCAGCGCAGCAATTATTTGAAATACCGCTGCATCTAATACACTAAGATCAGTTTCTCGCTCAGCTAATATTAAAGATGGATTAATTTCTGAATCAATTCACCGAATTTAAAGGCAATTATGGTATGTCCTCAAAGGGATCACAAGGCTCAGCCGGGTTACACAAGGTGGCAAGTAAACAATCAGCAGAATTGTTTGGCACTGGATTGATTATTATTTCACTCAAAATTCTACCTCGATTATAAACCTCATCCCCAACCGGACCTAAAACACGTGCATCGTAGACCATACGAACTAGTTGGTAAACGCCGATGGTAAAAGCTACAACTACTTGCCAGCTATTCTTTATATCGCTATTCATGTTGGACTTTGTCAAAAAAAGACCTAACCACAGCAAAGAGAGAGCTGGTATAAACACAATCGGGTAACTAAACTCTGAAAATTCCCATACATCTCCTAGAGCAATTGAATCTGCTTTGCTATATCGTTTATCAAGAGTCTCCTCCTTGCAATCAGTATATGAAACCCTTCTGTACCCGTAAACAGCATTATAAACGTTTGCAAGTAAAAGTGGCGCAACGGGAAGGAAGATAGGTTCAATCTTGTTTTCAGAATTGGAAATTAATCTTCGATTCGTGTACACCCATTGGCCGAGCAAGAAAACTACTACACTTGAAAGAAACTTGTTCCACACTACTTCACCGTTTCTAACGTCAATTAATTCAGCTTCTCTATCAATGGCATCGGCTAAATCATTGCACATCTTGCTGATCAATGCTGTCACATATACTTGTGCTGAGGTCTGATTAAATGAGTAATCTAGTAAGTGAAGTCCTTTGCCATTCATCCCTTGATCACATCGCTTACTATAGTAATGACCGTTCACTATCCCCATCACAATGAAATAGATGCTTATTACTGGCGGCACCATCATAAATAAACTATCGATCCCGCAACCTAGGATGGCACTCCATCCAATATCTTGATCAAGCTGGGATATCAACCAGAGCTCGGAAATGATTAACCCTATAGTAAATGCTAACACGCCCAAACAATCGCCAAAATTCTCAAGCGATATTCTAGATGCAGGACACCATTGATTTTGCTGGTCGTACAACGTATTGAGCTTTGCTATTACTATTGTATCATTTAAAATTGTATCAATTGAATTATGACGTGAAAGCAGCTCACTGCTATACGCTGCTTTCCCAGATAAAAACATTGTACCTGCGCACAATACAAGTAATACTTGACTCAGTTTAATCAAAATCTTCCCTTTAAGTTACGTCTTAGAAAAACTTACGGCAAAATCACAAACCAAACTCCTACCATACAATATGCACCAAACAAGAGCATTTACTGGGTCATTTTTCAGTTTGCTCTCGGTGCTCTCGCTGAGGTAGCTTCAAAAGATCAAAAATTCGCCTATCTCGTACATCCGCTTTTTCTCTAATATTCCCTGCATAACTTAAGTAATTAACAATCTGTTGTATGTTAATATATAGTATACCCAGAATAAAAAATGTGCTGCAAAATCTGTCAAGGTGCCTGTAAAACAAAACTGCCATGAAACCTGCAGATGCAAGTGCTAGGTACGCATTGGTGCGGGCCTGACTCTCCGTATACGCCTTGGGAATTACGCTATCTTCATACAAGAGGGCAAGCGCTCTCTTGACAGTATCATTTAGTTCAATTTTGGGCCGAGGACTTGAAATAGCGTCGCTTGATAGCAATAGAAGACTTGCTGATAGCAACACATTTATCAACCACCGCGTTATCACTATATACCTCCATCAGAGTCTTAGAGACACCCCAGAACCATGCGTAATATAGCAACTGTAAATGAAAGGTGTCAAATTGGATCAAATGTAAAACAACATTGAGAATGTTATCATTACAATTGATCCCAAGTAACACTCAATCTGGGCTCCCACTCGTATCCTGCATAATATGCTGATAATGTAATCAACTGCCACAGTTTCGGCACATCATGCCACAAACGCCACAGCAAAACATATGTAATCGGATTTTTGAGTGCCATCATCAGCATCTCACTCATACTTGGCTGGGCCCCATACAGTTGATGAGCCTTATGATAGAAATTCGAAACCGTATAATTCGCAATATAGCCCCACATGAGAGCCGTCATTAAGATATCTATGATTCTAAACACGTCCTGCCAACCCTCCGATATCGCGGTTATGCCAACAGTAGGTGGTTCATTCTCATATGTAATCTTCAATGTTTCACCCCTAGCATCCTTTCCCTCAAGAAAATCCTTTCCCTCAAGAAAAGGGACTAACATTAAGAGGCAAAACAAAGCAAAAAAAGCCGTAAATCTCATATATATATTCTCCTACGGTGTCCTATATTTACCTCAGCTAGCCTCATCTTAAGCAAAATCTACCCTCATGTAAATAACGCTCTCTCTTTTATTTACCTGATATCTTGCCAAAATCCCTTCCAGATCGCTTTAATTGAAAACTAAGGAATGCCGAGCAATGGACCTCAGATCAAGAAAAAGAGTTATCAACCTCCACGGCGGGTCATTGCAAAAAATACAAAAAAGAGTATACTTAAAGCTCATGAAAACGAACGTATACAAGGAACTTGACCATGAGAATTACTAAAAAAAGTCGTATCAAACGCAATCGTAAACATGGCTTTTTAAAGCGCATGTCCACCCGCAGTGGACGGGCTATCCTGCGCCGTCGACGCGCCAAAAAACGCAAGCGTTTAGCGGTACATAATTAAAATTTATATTATTAACACTCAATGGGATCGCCATTGCTGTGGCCGTAACTAAAAGCGATATAGGGTTATGCCTTCCATTGCACGTCAGATAACTCAATGGACTAAAAAAGAGATAGATAACGCATTTAAGGCAAGTAAGCGCTTTTTTAAAAGTCCCCCATTTGATATCCGCATAGCCCCACGCCAACAAAGCATAGGCCGTCTTCTTATCATTACCCCACGCACATCAGGCAATGCACCCGAGCGTAATCTCTTTAAGCGACGCGCTAAATCAATTTTTTATACAGAAAAACTGTACGAATTACCCTTTGATTGGATATTATTTGCAAAAAAGAGCGATGCATGCCACAAAATCATAAAAAAAGCCTTTCTCGACGTTGCAGAAAAGTTATCGGCACTATCATAAGTGACTTTATTTTTTTTATACGTCCTCTATTCGGACCTTCTGGTTGTTGCCGTTTTACTAAAACCTGTACGGTGTACGCCCGAGAACAATTTACCACGCAACCATTATTCACCGCTGCTTTAAATACTGCAAAGCGCCTTCTGTCCTGCCATCCCTTCACAAAAGCTTATTAACCTAACGTATAGACAGTCTCCTTGAACTGCATAGCAATAGCGCAAGTAAGTAACCCACTACATACCACCTTTCCAATAACGCCACCTAAATCGTATTATTGAATAAAGATAAAAAAAGCCTTGCAATTTAAAAAGTAATTCCACTAATATACTTCGGTAATTAACTAATCTAAAATAATAGGATGTCCTCCATGAGCAAACCCCTTCCTTCTTCGTTGCTACTTATCGCATTACTTTTCTCAATTTCATTTAACACTCTCCTAGGCATTCCAAAAAATGAGCCCACAAAACCGTATACTTCGCAAACCGCAGTTTGGTTATGCTCAAATCCTTCGGAAAAAGATGCTAAAGTTTCTTCAGATACGGTCGATCCCGATGGATGGCGAGATATTCACTGGGCAGTCATGTGCAATACGCTTACAAAAAAAGATAAGGCCGTATTCAAAAACCACCTTGATAACCAAACGTTGGCCGGCTTTACGCCACTTATAGTTAGTATTATCCATTACAACAAAGCAGCATTCGATTTACTTATCAAATGGGGAGCAGATATCAATATAGCTGATAAACAAGGAAGAACGCCTCTTCTTCATGCATTGCTCAAAGGAAATGAATCGCAGGTAACAACCTTACTTGAAAGGGGTGCCGATCCTACACTTTGTGATAGAGAGGGTTTATCAACACTACACTATGCACTTCTAACAGGAAAGATGAGCCTCATAAAGCACTTCGTTAAACACGTACCTGCCCACCAACCATCAAAGGATGGTCGTACCCCGTTTCACGTAGCCGCACAGTATGGCAATGCAGAAGCGTTTAATCTGCTAGTTGACACTTTTATCAACAATAAGAACATTACTTTTAATTGTGGCATTTCCGAAGAGAATGCACCACCTACAATCAATCCCAATGGGATGTGTACAGCCGACAATCTATCATGCCTACAAGATGTGCTGCAAACTTCCATGAAAAATGGGGTAACCATTGCACACTATGCCGCCACAAATAATAGTACGGCTATCTTGGAACAATTGGCCTCCTACATGGTTTCGTTCAATCAACCAACAAAACAAGGTTGGCTTCCTATACACTATGCAGCAATGTACGGAGCTACAAAGTCATTTATTTTTCTTCTTAACCAAAATGAATCAGTAGCCGATGTAAACACCGTTCGTGCCAACCACGGCTGGACCCCCCTGCATTGTGCCGCATTCTTTGGTCAAACAAAATTGGTATCCTTACTCCTCGGACATCTCCAAGATATTGATAATAAGTTACTTGATGGCTCAACAGCACTTCATTGTGCCGCCATGCAAGATCATGTAGATATCGTAAAATTGTTACTTGAAAAGGGTGCAGATGCATCCGCTCAAAATGAAGCAGGTTGGACGCCACTGCATATGGCAGCACAGTATAATAATCATGAGGTTATTCCGTTACTTCTTGAATACAAAAGCGAGCTTGCAATACAAAATACCGATGGTAATACAGCATACGACATTGCACTTATCAATGACGCTTCTGAATCAAAAGAGCTTCTTAGGACTAAAACCGAGGTCATTACCTTGAACGAAAATGGACACAAACACTATACTATCAGGCCAGCTCTTGATATCGACCTTCAACGTTCCGAGCTTGCAAGCCCGATAGCTGAAGGCGCTATTAAAAACGTTCGCCTTCTCATTAATGAAGGGGAAAGTGTTGATCAATCATACGGTAGTATACGTCTTCTTGATATCCCGATGTACAATGAAGATGAAGAAATGGCAACCGTATTATTCAAGCATAGCGTCGACGCAGTAAGTACTGCAAAGGTAGATGCTAAGTAAATAGGTTAATTCTTATCGCAAGAAGCCCCACTGTACCCTTCTGCTACTCAGGTAATAGAATTGGATAACCCGTATCGCTTTAGCTAAAAATTAGAGAAATAAAAGATCTTTGGTTAGATATGGTGCCGGGAGAGGGAATTGAACCCCCGACGCAGAGCTCTTCAGGCTCTCGCTCTACCACTGAGCTACCCCGGCTTATAATCGATATAATGCTTGAAATGCACTTTAAGTGTACTAAATGGGCTTGATCTGTCAATGAATCAGATCAAAAAAACATTGAGAAAGTCCCTCACAGACTTCATATGCATTAGGCAAATATCTTTAATGCATCTATATAGCAATACCACAATAACCAAAAATAGGTCTTGTAAGTTGCTAACAAGGCCTCACTTTGCTACATTATGGACATAATGATTACGGTAACCAAAACCTAAAAAACGTTTTAAATAATGGATATTCTTACTACATTAGACACCCTCTCTCATGAGTTTTATAAAGCACTTCAAAATGCAAAAACCCATGATGAACTTGAGTCAGTGCGTGTCTCATATTTAGGACGCAAGGGCAGTATTGCTGCGCTTATGTCACAACTAAAGGACCTTGAACCAGATGAAAAACGGGAGATTGGTCCGCGACTAAACACCTTCAAAAAGGATGCCCAGACTGCATTTGAGAAAAGAAAAAATCAGATTAGTGCTACTAAAAGTACAAAGGCAGAAGATCAGTTTGATGTCACTGCTTATTATCCCCAACTCAAGGGAAGTTTGCATCCCTATACCCATATTATAGAAGAAATTCAAAATATTTTTATCAGTATGGGTTTTGCTATTGTTGAAGGCCCAGAAGTAGAAACTCCTTTTTACAATTTTGAAGCATTAAATATTCCAGAAGACCATCCTGCTCGCGACATGCATGATACATTTTGGCTCGAGCTTCCTAACTTATTACTTCGTACACACACCTCATCGGTACAAATTCGCACACTTGAAAACACAATGCCTCCCGTCGCAATTTGCTCACTTGGGCGCACATATCGACATGAGGCAACCGATGCAACACATGATTTTGTTTTTAATCAGGTGGAAGGACTTTTGATTGATAAGGATGTTTCACTCTCACACCTTCTTGGGCTCATGAAAGAATTTTTCCGTGCACTTTTTCACACGGACGACCTTAAAATTCGTGTACGCCCAAGCTATTTTCCATTTGTTGAACCAGGATTGGAACTTGATATGAGTTGCCCATTTTGTACGTCAGGTTGCTCAACTTGCAAACAAAGCAAATGGATTGAAATTGGTGGTACGGGGCTTGTGCACCCAAATGTTCTCAAGGCCTGTAACCTTGACCCAAATGAATGGGGAGGTTTTGCATTTGGCATGGGAATCGAACGCATTGCAATGCTGAAATACGGTATTAACGACATCCGCCTTTTTAAATCAGGACGCATTGATTTTCTTAACCAGTTTTAGGAAATGTTATGGCAGTATCACACGTAATTGTACCAGCAGCTGGCCTTGGTACTCGATTCCTGCCCTACACAAAAACAATTCCCAAGGAAATGCTTCCAATAGATAACAAACCTGCTATTCAGTATATTATTGATGAATGCACCGCTAGTGGTATCAATAATATTACGCTCATCATCAATGACTATAAACAACCACTCATCGATTACCTAAAACCTCATAATGCCTTAAACGATCTCCTTAGCAACCATCCTGCGCGCTCCGTTCTTACCTCTATCGATGAATCCAACCAACAGGCAACCTTTAAATTCGTAACTCAATCCCACCCATTGGGACTTGGTCATGCAGTACTACAAGCCAAATCACCAAAGGATTCCACCGGTGACTATGTTGGCATTATGCTTCCAGACGATATTATAGTTCAGGAACCTCCGGTCATGAATGAACTCATTCGCCTAAGTAACCAACATAACGCATCAGTAATCGCCGTCATGCCTGTTTCAAAAGAACATATTTCATCATATGGAATTATTAAAATAAGAAATATTGAAAACAGTAATGATAGCGTCCCTAAAGCGGCTGATAGCCTAAAAATTTACTCTATCGATGATCTCATCGAAAAGCCATCATTTGATAGCGCACCGTCTAACCTCGCTGTCGTTGGCCGATATGTTCTATCTAAAGCTGTATTTGATGAACTTAGTGACACACAGCCAGGTTTTAATAAAGAAATTCAACTTACTGATGCTATCAGAAAAATGATTAGAAAAGGGCACTCAGTTCTTGCCTATCCTCTTACCGGCAAACGATTTGACATTGGCACACCAGCTGGATGGCTAGAGGCTGCACAGTACATGAGCAAACAACCACTAAGCCGCCAAAGAAGCCCCTTATCCCCTCGAACATAAGCTACAGCATTGGCCTCATTACTATTTTTTTTATAAGAATTTCATATTGAAGTATTATAATAAATGATTTAATACCCAAACATGCCTTTATTGACAACTAATACAGAAAAATCGATGGCGCTAATTTCACCTTGTGAATTAGTATTTTTTATTGAATATTTGGAGATATTAAAAGTATAATTGTGATAGAAGAGCGAGAAAAGGGGGAGCATGAACGTGGTAAGATTCATTTATAGCTTTTTGTTTGCCTTAACAATTCTGGTCAGCTTTTCATCAGCTAAATCTGATGTTGGCTGCATGGAAAAAAGCCATCACGCCTTTTATGGCACGCAAACTAATGTCTTTTGTAAAACAGATTACAAAAGACTTTATTACGTCGAATGCTCATGCCCATGCTGGCGATATCCACAGGCATATAAATACGGGCGCTGCACCAGATGCCAACATTTTAGAAGACCCGTCGAATACAAACTAATGTACAATAACAACCATGAAGCCGAGGAGTGAGTATGAAGAATCGATTAATGGCAACAATAATCCTGACATTATGTACCTTCACATTCAACACACATGCCTCGTTATATGGTAATGACCTTGAGCCAATCTCCGTTAATGAGTATGTATTTCGGATATTGAAAAAAGCACAAGAAGTTCAAAACCGAAGACAGCTACAACAAAATATCATGGCTCAGCAAAACACAAAGCCCACTAGGCAAACATAATTATAATGACGCAAAAGTAAAGCTGGTGCGATAGAGAGATAAGGATTCTTGTTTTCCACCGATACGCCCTACAGGTGACCTTTTATTTTATTGGAATATCGGTGGATTGCGTAGCGGTATAGAGAGCGCAAGCGCTCTCTATCGCAGGAAAAATATTAAGCAATGAATATACAAACCTCAACGATTGTACACATGAGCCAATATATACAATAGGTGCAGGAAGAATTCCTGCTTGACTGCAGGGGCGAAACCCTGCTCTATTAATCTAATCATTATTCCAAATTCAGGCTCACTTAGTACTGATCTATAAACGGAAGTACGGCATCGGGGTTAAGGGAAATGGAAGAAATACCAGCTTCAATAAGCTTTTGAGCAAGATCGGGATAATCTGATGGTGCTTGGCCGCAAATACCAATGGGCTTTTTTGCGTGTAGTGCTTCATCAATTGCAAGCTTCATAGCTTTCATTACTGCAGGATCACGCTCATCAAAAAGTGGGGCAATCAAAGCTGAGTCGCGATCGGCGCCGAGAACTAGCTGTGTTAAATCATTTGAACCGATAGAAAAACCATCGAAATAAGGAGAAAAATCCTGAAGTAAAAGAACATTAGATGGTATCTCGACCATCATATACATTTCAAGTCCGTTGTTACCGCGCTCGAGCCCGTGTTTTTTTAATAACGCTACGGATTGCTGAGCCTCATTCAATGTACGCACAAACGGGATCATCACTTTAATATTATCAAAGCCCATGTATTCACATGCTTTAGTTAGGGCTTCACATTCAAGGGCGAATGCAGGTTCATAGAGCTCGCTTGTATAACGCACTGCACCACGAAATCCTATCATGGGGTTAGCCTCAATCGGCTCAAAATACATACCACCTAATAAATCCCGATATTCATTACTCTTAAAATCTGTCAGACGAACGAGTACTGGACGTGGGTAAAATGCTCCTGCAATCAAGCCTATTGCCTGCGCGAGAACATTGACATAAAAGGTCCTTGGGTCTTCATAGCCCTTGGCGCGCTCATTAATAGCTTTGAATATGGCTTTATCCACTATCTTTTGAGGAAAAAGGACTGCCATTGGATGTATGTTAATCATACTCGCAATAATAAACTCAAGCCGCGCCAAGCCGACACCAGCAACTGGAAGCCGTGAATAATCACACGCACGACCTGGATCCCCCAGATTAATCATGACCTCCACGGGCAACGCCGGTATTTCTGTTTTGGAAAATGTTTGCGTAGAAAAAGCTACCGAGCCTTTGTATACCGACCCGATACTGCCTTGGCTACAATCAAGCGTAATCCCTTCTTTATCAGACAACCGCTCCATTGCATCCTGCGCGCCAACAATAGCTGGTATGCCAAGCTCACGGCTAACAATAGCAGCGTGGCAGGTTCGCCCGCCACGTTCAGTAACTACTCCTCCAGCTTTCCGTAATAATGGAACCCAATCAGGATCAGTCATCCCCGTAACCAGGATATCTCCTTCTACAAAATCTAATGCCTCTTTAAGAGTCTTGATAATCCGTGCACGCCCATGAACAATCACATTGCCAATACTCGTACCGCGCACAAGCGTTTGTAACTCGGCTTGTTTGGCATCCAGTGCGTATAAGGTATATGACAAGTCTTTCTTAACACTATGAACAGTCTCTGGTCGCGCTTGAACAATGTACAAAAGACCATCGTCACCATCTATCGCCCATTCAACATCAACAGAAATACTCGGGTAGGTTTTTTGGTACAGGATTTCAATTGCAATCACGGCACGGGCAATCTCAAGAATATGATCATCGGAAATAGAAAAACGATCTCGGTCTTGCGGTGATATTTTTTGCGTCTGTATTCTTCCCTTATCATCTACCACACGCTTTTCTTCTTTAGCACCAAGCTGTTTTAATACAATAGGCCTAAAGCCCTCCTCCAGTCTATTTTTGTGCACATAAAATTCATCGGGAGTAATAAGACCCTGTACCAGTAGCTCACCAAGACCATAGGATGATGAGATAGTCACAAATGAACGAATACCTGTTTCCGTTTCAAGTGAAAATGCCACTCCTGCAGACGCTTTATCGGAGCGTACCATTTTTTGAATGCCAACCGAAATGCCAATCGTTGTATGACTAAATCCTTTTTCATGCCGGTACACTAATGCCCGATCATTAAATAGCGATGCTAAACATTTTTTGTAGGCTTCTAGAACATCCTTTACACCTCGTACGGCAAGGTACGTCTCCATTTGCCCAGCAAACGATGCTCCTGGTAGATCCTCTGCAGTTGCTGATGAACGCACCGCTACATCACAGGTGGAAACTCCGTACTGCTCCGAAAGTTCAGTGTAAGCAGCGACAATATCATCCTTAACCCCCGGCGGAATCGTTGCATTATAAAATAGTGCGCGTAATCGGGCACCGGCTGCTTGAATATTCGATGTATTATCCCACTCAATGGTATTAAGATACTTTTCGATCTCGCCCTGAAGACTATTGTAAGCTATCACTTCCCAGTATGCATCTACGGTGACGGCAAAGCCATCGGGAATGCGAATATCTGCACCGCTCAGATCACGTATCATAGCACCAAGTGATGCGTTTTTACCTCCAACAGCACCAACATGCTCAAGTGATATGTCACCAAACGATTTAATATAGGTCATAATCCAAAGGCTACTCCGCAGAGTTAACTATTCCTATCACACTAGTCTTTGCAATGATAGCATCCTCCATCAGCTTCGTCACTTCTTTGTGAGAAACACCGGGTCCACAATCAAGTATAGTCTTGAGAGCATAGAGCGTGAAGGTATAATGATGAACGCCAGTTCCGGGAGGAGGTTTAGGACCACCATATCCCACAAAGCCAAAATCATTAGTGCCCTGCATAACAGATACGTCATCAAGCCCTACTGAGGATTGGATAAGCATATGCGGTACAAACGGTCCTCCTTCGCAAAGTTTCACATCATCAAGCGTTACTGTTGCCTCTGAGGGTAAACCACTTGGCAGCATAGTCATGGCGGGTATCATGTTATACACAACCCAATGAACAAAGTCTCCGCCAACCGCATCAGGGTCAATGCAGAGTAAAACTAAACTTTCTGCTCCATCGGGAACGCCCTTCCATTCAAAACCAGGAGAAATATTTTGTGACTCTGGAGAAAACTCGGTCATGGTATGCCGAAGAGGAATTTCCGCGTCCGGTTCAAATGCTTCACTCTTTAATATAAACTCTTCGGGTGTTGAACCTTCCATTTTGCCCCCTTTAAACCAAATATAATAATTTTTATTCTTAAATAGATTACTGATATTAACAGCAGATTATCATACATTCTACTTCTTGGCCAATTAATCTAATTTGCCGCATATACCGGTAATTTAGCCTACTTACTGTTGGCAAAAATAAAGACGTACGTAATCCTGAATAATTAAAACCTTGGTAATCAATAGCTACCAAGAAGCCTTTTGGATCAATATTAGGAAACTAACTGCGAAAAAAGCGTATTGACCTCTTCATCACTATGAACAATATGCAGTGCAACTTCAGGATAGGTAGTTTGTAAATAAGAAAGAATTGGGGTGATACGTTTCTTAAAGGACCATGTGTACGTTAACAATGGCCATCTCACTCGCTCATCACACCCGGTGGCTCTATCAAGAATGTGTGGATCACGCTCAGTAAAGCGCCGCTTCAAGATTCGCCATAAGCAAAGGTAACGGGGAAAAGCAAAATAAATGGCAACTTGAGCTCGTTGGTAACGAATATCAAGCGTGCGTAACGCATTACCATCTATAATCCATTTATCTTGCAATACAATCGATTGCTGTAATGATAAAAATTCTTCGGAACCTCGCTTCTGCCAGTCACATACAAAAAAGTAACGATCTAGGTGATAGACAGGAAGACCTAAAGCACGATGTAAACGTACGGCAAAAGTAGACTTTCCGCTTCCTGGACGCCCAAAAATCATTATACGTTTAGGTCTATTCATTATAATTTAATCTAGAAACGCCAAATATACCCATAAGTATTGCTAATGATTTACTCAATAAGATCTTCTTCTTCTGTTATTTGCTCGAGAGCATGTTCTTCTTCTTTTTCAGCACGTAGCTCAATATCCTGTGGTACTTCTGTTATTGCCCGTGCATAAAACTCCTCGATAGCATCGCGGATATCTCTAAAATAGCCAACCATAAATGCAATGTCATACGAAACATGCCGCCCGATTACCTCTGGTAGCTCGGGATGATTAGGATTGGCTGCAACTACTGCCAGTATGTTACCATCACGTGCATAGGGAATAAAGCAATAACGCATTTGAACATCTTTAGGGATCATAATGACCAGGTTATGTTCAAAAAAATGTCCTAGTACGTCAACTGCCGGTACGTTATAATATTCCTTTAACGCTTTAAGTAAGGCCGGCTTACTAACAAGATGTTCATCTATAAGAAATTCTTCAAACGAAAGAGCACGCCGTTTACTAAAATCCTTTTTAAGCACGTCAGTATCTTTGACTTTCAGCGCCTTGTTCCGAGTTAAAATATCGATCATTCCATCGATAAATTCCTGACTCTGTTCAACAACATACTTCATCTTTTTCCTTTTAATCGCTTGTTGAATACCTATCCATTTCTTACCTTACATAAATTCTTGCTCAACCACAAACTGTTGTGCAACTTTGCTCCCTTGATTGAATTCACTTATCTCATATTGATATGCTTGTGAGGGATTGCCTAGTGGTATAAATCTACAATAATCAGAGGGACAATCGGTGGCATCGTTACGCACGCTTTTCCACCAGCTATCCCAAAATTGCTGTGCCGCTTCATTTTGCTGCGCGTTAAATGGATACATAGTACCTGTAGACGCTCCCTCTAGGAAAAAAAATCCTGTTGATTTTACGCCTATCACACGAGGTGAACTAACTAACACATACCCTTTAGTCACCGTACGCCCGTCTTGCCATGAAAAAAGGTCGAGTACACGCTGTTCGCCCGGCTTAATACGATTGACTGAAACAGAAAATACGGTTCCATTTTTCTGCGCTAATTGCGCAATAAATGCATCTTGCGACGAATTGTTTGTAACAAAAACCTGCGCAGCCGCTGGTACAATGAATGCCATCGCCAGTAAACTTCCATACAACCAATGATGCTTCATCATTACCTCTTTTGTAACAATTTTCTCTTTATACCTATTTTAGTAATCATACCAAAATTGAGCATTAAAACTCAATAAATTATCCTTATAGAAATAATTAATAAGTGTATAAATAGCTATTCATAAAGCATATTTCCAATAATAATTTCATTTTATACTATTGATTTAAGGCGCCACAAAGCGGTATAGTTACAAAAGAAACCTACTGGAGAAGTTAATGGAGCACACAAGGACGCTATGCCTAACAATGCTACTTTTAATAAGTACAATAAGCGCATACACCCAGCAAAGAAGCCGTCTTGATTTTAATCCACGCTTTACGCGATCATTTTTTGAACAATTTGTAGGTATTGTGCGAGACCCGCAAGTAAGAAATCGGGGTATTATGAACATTGCGGACATCTCTATACCGGTCGAACTTACTACCGCCAGCATTAAGTCTCCTGATATGAGTTGGGTAGGAACCTTAATTGATTGGCCAACACAAGGACGTCCTATATCATTAAACATCTATGTTGACCATCAAGAGTTGTATAATGCATTTAAAAATCAAATGAAAAAAAAGGAAGGTATATTATGAAGTATATAATAATAGGTCTCTTATGCATATCAGCTTATGCCAGCGCTTCAGAAATCTCATGGCCCCAACGTGGCGCACCGGTGAAAACCAAATCGTCTGAAAAAGATAACACCGTTAACATAGACTATTACAAACAATTTGTGCACGTAACCAAAGATACTGAACGAACCGCACAACTCCATCTTATCAACACCAGCATCCCGCTTTATGTTATGCCCCCTGGCATGGTAGCACGAAAAATACCGGGCATGAGTACCACGATAGGAAAAGCTCCAGGTTATGGTACTATTGATGTATCAAACGAAAAGCTTCTGGAAGGGTTGTTTGAAGCATCTGAAAAGCTTGCTTTGCAGTTGCAATCCCTTTACAAAACACTGCGCAGGCCTCAACAAGCACAGAAACTACAACAAATGGTAAAGCAACACCGAAAGCGACTTAAAGAGTAGCTTAATCTCACGCTTCAAGGTGCATTCAGAGAATGCTCTTTCTACAAAGAAATAGGGGTAAATAAACGTTCGATTGGGTTTTGTAAAAATGATGGTAAGAGGCTGGTTTGTGGTTCATCATACTCCGCCTCTTGTTCCTTGCCAAACAACCGCATAAGCACACTCGGTTTTGGGGGATAAACAAAGACAATTTCCTCTTCAATCTCCGCACGTTTACGTACTTCGTTTGATAACGTAACGAATGATCCAAGCTGATCGATTAAACCTAACTCAATGCCTTTGGCCCCACTAAATACTTGACCATCCGCCCACTGCTTTTGGTTAGCAAGCGACAAAGAAGGACGTCGTGATACTACTGCATTCTTAAATTGTTCATACGTATCATTGGTAAGAGTTTGAAGCATATTCTTTTGCTTAGGCGTCAAGTCCCTAAAAATAACGGGACCTGTTTTGTATGAGCCACTTTGAATAACCGTATATTTAATTTTATATTGCTCCATAAACTCCTGGAGGGAAGGAAAAGCAATGAAGGCACCAACAGAACCTATCATACTGGCTGGCTGTGCAATAATGTGGTCAGCAGCAATGGCTATGTAATACGCCGCTGAAGCGCATAAATTTTCAGCATAAGCAATAACCGGTTTATCATATTGCTTCTTCATATCAATAATCTGCTGAAAAAGCTCCTGTGCTGCAGCTGGAGCTCCCCCGGGTGAGTCTATTTTCAGCACAATCGCCTTAATACTGTCATCTTTAAAATATTTTTTAACCTGGGTAGCATAACGGTTCGTATCCAAAATAAGACCCTTAACCGGAATAACGCCCACTCGAGCCTTGGGAGACGTCACCTTTTCAACGACTTTACGCATATTTACAAACAATAAAGGCAGGAACTGCAAGATAAGAATAATGAAAAAGATATTCTTCAGGTACTGGCTAAAACGCGACATATGTGCTCCCATAAACAAAAGGATTAGAATAAGGTATACTATAACAGAAAACACGGATTCGTTAAGCAGTCCATTACTTCGACACACCGTGTCTTCGACGCCGGTGTCTTTTGATAAGCATCTCTTTTGACATTTTCAATCAATTGAGTACAATGGGCGATACTAATGTACTTAGCCTACTATAAGCGTTTATTGCATACATATGGGGCGGTTAGCTCAGCTGGTAGAGCATCAGTCTTACAAACTGGGGGTCGCAGGTTCGAGTCCTGCACCGCCCACCATTGAGAACGGCAAATTAATAGAAAAGGTCGTACTAGGCAAAAAAGGCTTATTTTAGCGCTATTTTGGCTTATCAAACTGCATTTTGAGCCTGGTACAGGTTGGAAAAAAAGTGTATTGTAGATATAATACATAATATACGGTAGTATATACGCACACCTTTGACAATTTTTCCTCGGTAGCTCAGTGGTAGAGCACACGACTGTTAATCGTTAGGTCGCAGGTTCGAATCCTGCCCGAGGAGCCAGAAAATATCGGGGGCTATAGCTCAGTTTGGTTAGAGCGCACGCCTGTCACGCGTGAGGTCGCGAGTTCGAGTCTCGTTAGCCCCGCCATTATTTGGTAATATTCACAAAAGGTAATTCACCCTAGCATCCAGCTCAATTAAACGGGATCGGCAAGGTGAACTTCTAAAGCCCTAAAGTACCTCTTACTTTTTTTCCTATACCCACGAGTCGTTCGGTTGGCTCATTTGAAAAAACAAACCTGATGTAATTTGAAGCAAGATTACCCCAACCATTCATAGGTGTCGCAGCTATTTTTGCTCTTTGTAAAAGTACCTCTGAGGCCTTCTGTGGTGTAAAGCCAAGCGAGCGTGTCTCTAACAAAAGTGACCAACCACCGTGCGGTGGTACTACCGGAAGTCCATCAAGTTCATGCAATAACACATCTCGACGTTTTTCCCATTCCGTAACTGCACCTGCTATACCATCCTCATTAGTACTGAGGGCGGCTGCCACCGCAGGCATGGCTATACCTACTTGGCATACTACATTAGATAAGCTGACAAGACCAATATCATTCATAATAGTTGGTGGGCCAACCACCCACCCAACACGCCAGCCAATCATCCGCAACTCTTTAGAGGCACTCCCCACGGTAATGGTACGTTCGCTCATTCCTTTTATTGAAGCGGGGTGTATAACCCGACGGTTATCGTATGTTATGCGTTCCATAGCAGCATCATATAATAACCACAGGTCTTTTTTAATACATATATCAGCAACTGTATGCCATTCAGCTTCAGATAACACGTGGCCTGATGGCATTGAAGGACTCATCAGAAGCATAAGCTTTGTTTTTTCAGTTACTGCTGCTTTAAGTTCCTCTACATCAAGCCGCCAACCATCAGCTGAAGGTACCAAGGGGACATAAACGGGAACCCCACCGGCAATATAAATACGATTGATAAGTCCGGCATACGTAGGATCAGTAACAATTACTTCATCTCCCTTCTCGCAAAGTGCTAAAAGACTATTTAAAATACCAGAAAGCCCACCAGCACTGACAATGCATTGACTTTGCCATTCATATTCTACCCCACTCATACGCGAAACATGGTTAGCAGCAGCTTGTCTTATAGATTCGTGCCCAAAAAAAGGAAGATAGCTGTTATTTTCATCTAATCCTATTGAATGTCTAGTTACTTCGAGTGCAATGCTTGGTGGCAGTATATCAGTATCAAGATTTTCAAGGCGTAATACCTCCGGATCCTGTAAAGCATCTGCCTTATCGCCTACGAGATTAACCCCAATCCCAGGAATATGTTGAAGCCGAGAAATTTGCTTAGTTTCTGCCATAGTTCCTTTCACTCTCATGTACTTTTCAGCGTATAAATATATACTTATCATATATATATTGTAGATTTAGTTAAGGTATGGTCATGAAAAAAGACTTGAAGGCTTCTTCACAACGAATCCAAGATATTCTTCACCAGAAAAACATTGAAACCAACGTAATTGAATTCAACCAGCTTACTCGCACTGCTCAAGAAGCTGCTGACACCATTGGCTGTGCTGTTGCACAAATCGCTAAAACACTGATATTTAAAGGCAAAAAAAGTGGGAACGCTGTTTGTATCATAGCTAGCGGCATTAACACGGTTGATGAAAAAAAAATAGCAGCAATCATTGGAGAAAAAATCGAAAAGGCTGATCCGACCTTCGTGCGAGCAAATACTGGCTTTGCTATTGGGGGCATTCCTCCCATCGGCTACACGCTTAATGTAAAACCATTAATTGACGAAGACTTAACACAACACACCCAGATCTGGGCAGCTGCAGGCACCCCACAAGCTGTCTTTAATATTACCCCAAAGCATTTGCTCGAACTGACCAATGGTGTTGTTGCTGATATTAAAAAATGAACTGAAACCAGACTAGTCTGGTTAATCCATTATTAGTATTATTAAGACGCCAACCAAAGAAGTGTATAAGTAAATACAACCACCTACAGGAGCCCATCGCACATGCAAAAAAGTACATGTATTATTAGCCTACTAGTAATACCTCTTTTGATAGCTACTCAAATTAATACTGACCAAAGCAATACGCTAAACGAACCCTTTAACAACGCCCTACATGCTGGTGACTTAGATCAAGTAAAAAGGTTTATTTCAGATGGCGTTAATATACACGCAAAAGATACTTTTAGGGGCTGGCAGCCTATACATATAGCAGCTGAAAAAGGCCATAAGGAGATAGTAGCGGCCCTGCTTTTTAACGGCGTTCGAATTAATGCCAAGGATAACGATGGGTGGGAGCCTATACATTTTGCAGCGTGTGAGGGGCGCATAGATACAGTAAAATTCCTTCTTAATAGTGGCGCTAGTGTTAATGCAAAAGATAATGATGGTTGGCAGCCCATACACAGGGCAGCATGGCAGGGACGCACAAGCATGGTAGAACTTCTGATTGCTAACGGCGCCAATGTTAGCGCAAAAGATGTGCGAGGCTTGCAACCAATACACAGAGCAGCGTGGGATGGGTACCGAAGGGTAGTAGAAGTGTTAATTGCCTACGGAGCCTATGTCCGTGCTAAAGATACAAATGGTATGGAACCTATACATATAGCAGCTTTCTTTGGCCATAAAAAGATGGTAGAGTGCTTAATTAATCATGGAGCTAACATACATGCAGTAGATAAGAACGGGGAACGACCTATCGAGATGGCAGCGGCTAGAGGGCACACTAAGGTCGTAAAATACTTATTGATCGTACAACACTTACTCAATCATGGAATTGATCCTAGCTATGCTGAACTTATACAACTGTTTCCAGAAGAGTTAGATCTAATTAACAGCAGCTTCCCCCCTCTCCAAAGCAAACTATTTGCTATTTAAAAATATTTTAAAAAAGCGGTATATCTTATTGTAAATTTGACTCGCTATATAAATTGTGTACCATTTTAGTTATGTAGCATAACCCTAGATAGGAGTTTCGACATGAAAAAAAACCTGTATAGTATTGGTATGTTAGCAATATTCTTTTTAACCACACAAATAAACGCCGAATTGGTCAGTATTCATGACGCCGCACAATTAGGTGATCTCAATATTGTAAAAGTACTTCTTTCAGCTGTACCAGGGAATATCTTCGCTCAAGATGAGCGAGGATTGCAAGCCATACATCATGCAGCAGGTGGAGGACATCCACACATAATTGAATTCCTAATAACAAATGGGGCACAGGTCGATGCAAAGGATAATGATGGCTGGGAGCCTATACATTATGCAGTATCTCAAGGAAAACAAGAAACCTTAGAATTCTTAATCGCTAATGGGGCAAACGTTCATGCACAATGCAACGATGGTCAGCAACCTGCTCACATAGCAGCATTAAATGGTCACATAGATATAATGGAACTTTTAATAGCAAATAATGCCAATATTAACGCAAAAAGTAACGAGGGCTGGACGCCTCTACATTTTGCTGCAATAAATGGACACAAACCATTTGTGGAATGTATAATCACTAACGGTGCTGACGTTGAAGCAAAAGCTGCATTTGACACAACTCCTTTAATAGCAACAGCACTTACCACAGCCGTGAATGGCAACATAGACGTTTTAAAATGTTTAATTGACCATGGTGCAAATGTTAATGCAATTCAAACCAATAACGGCTTTCAATGCTTACATTATGCAATACAAAATGGCTTTCAAGATTACGTAGAAGTCTTACTTGCTAGCGGAGCAGATGTCAATCGAAGAGAGAATCATGGTTGGTTACCTATTCATATAGCAGTAGATCTCAACCACACAGAGATAGTAAAGACGTTGGTTTCTTATGGAGCACATGTTAATGGACAATCCCGGAGTAATGGATGGCAACCTCTTCATATGGCAGCACATCATGGTTACAAAGCGCTAGTCGAATATTTAGTTGCTAACGGAGCCAATGCCAATGCAGAAGACTACGAAGGCTTGACACCAATAAACCATGCAGAAATGGGATTAGATCCATCAAGCGGTATCCAATACCCAGAAATAGTAGCTTTTCTAGAAGCAGTCGCCACCAAAAGTAATGTTAGTAAAGATAACACTATGACAGATAATATTATCATTGATATCAACTACAATGGTGACAACAGTACCAGTATGCCATTGCCACAAAGCGTCCCTAATTATCGTGAAGCATAGGCATATACTTTCAATATCTCTTTGGCTCTTTTCGATGATACCACTACACTGACAAGAACTTGAAGAAGCCTCACTTAGTGGTAATAGTGCAATAAAGAATCGATATTAGATTTCAAAATTAATAGTTAAATATGGGCCATGTAATCTTAGATCACTATTATTTTGCTGTAATCCAGTTAAGAAATTAGGGAAAACCAGATTAATCGCTTTAAAATATTGGGCAAATTGATAACCTGCTTCAATCTTGGCATCAATCTGAGAAAATAAGCAGAAATGGTAACTTAATCCGGCATTTGCATCTACAACAGGAACAATCCACTTCGTGCTGGGGGTTCTTAATGTATTAGAGGATGCTCCGTCTGTCCCATTATTTACTTGATCAAGGGTCGATTTTAAACGTCCCATCAAAAGTGAAGTAGAGAAATAACCAGTAAGTTGAAGATTGTCGCATAATACATAGGTGGGCTCCATCGCAAAAACCAATCCTGTTCCATCGAAATCGCTTTTAAGATGGTTACGTTTGGATTCAAATTCTATGGGGGGAATACCTCCGGTATATTGATTCCATATATTTCGCTTTAAAGAAGCATAACGTAGTCCAGCTGATAAGAGCATTTCTAAGTCACAAAACGGGAAAAACCGTTTACCAGCTAAAAAATCTACTTGGTTCAAACTGTATTTTACCTTTGACTGTGCTGCCCCATAGGTAACAGAAGCTGATCCACTCGCGTTAACGCTATTGATTCTTTCACTATCTGAAGCCATCACTTTCGTTACACTTTGGTCCTTAAAGCGGAAAAAAGCACAATGGAAATCAAGGTTATTTGACGTTTGATACCCCAGCTTGTAAGTTCCATTCCAAGAATGGTTAAAGCGTGCCTGTTGTTTCTTTTCATTTCCATTGTCTGTAGCTAAGACGGCATATACTAAGTCATCATTGTCTGAAACTGGCTTTAACCAGGAAGAAGTAAAGTCTCCATAAACACCACAAAAATAATTACACAAATCAGTATGACAATCACTAAGATAGCTGTAGTAATTATAATCTGACTCTCTAATCAGTAATTTAATAAATGGACCCCCAAGACCCAAATGACTTGATTGTTTTACTGGAACTGGATCTTGATTAATAACAAAGCCATTAAAAGGATTAATTCTGTCGACCGCACTAAAATAATAGTCTAATTCATATCCAACTTTTAATTCCCAATCTAAATAATGGTCTTGAGACGCAGGATGAAAGGCAATCGCTAACTGACTATTAATGAATGGCACTGTTTTATAATTGCGTTGAGAATCCTTAAATGTGTTGATAACGGGCATCTCATTTTCAATATTCTCTTCTATAGCATCAATACTAGAACGAATTCTTCCCCAAAGAACGCCCCCATCAAATGTACCTTGTAAACTTATGCATGGAGAAATTGGATAAGAAAAATTTGAACCAAATATAGGACCGACACCCCAGTATTCACTTTTTTCTACTCCATCCAATCTTGAATCAGTTACCTTGGGTGGGGCATCTATAAGGTCAGTAAAAGTAACGTTTAAGTCGCGAAAAATATCACCATAACTTAATCCAATATATGATTGTAAAATTAATTGCTCATCAATAATACATCGTTTTCCAAGAAGAGCATTTACCAGATTGATTTTTTGGGCTTCCCATGCAGTTAAGGTGGAGTATGCACCCCCAAGAAAACTTTGAATAAGTTGATTAAGCTGTATATTTCTAATTTGATTAAGATCGCTTCCTATATAATGAAAATACGTAAGATCTACATTATAATTGGTGCATGGTATGTTGTAGCCTAAGCCTACTCGAAGTGCATTGGTATGTTCTGATTGTAATTGTTGTAAACGGGCAAAAAGATTAGGGGGTGTAGTTAAAGTAATGAGGGTACCGGTTTCTAAATCGCCATCTGTGGGCAGTGCATTTAAATTAACCGATGTAAAACTTCCATATAATTTGCCACAATATTCTGGTGAGGTAATAATAGTAGCATTCTCGTCCCCATGGTCATCGCCTGATATACATAATGGGGTAAATGCTAATAATAACCCAACAATGAAAAAATATTTCTTCAACAAAACCTCTTCATCCAAAGCGTTGCTAACCATTTCTTACTCGTTAGTACACAAGATTACCATAATTTTTTAAGATTTATTTTTTGCTTTTCTTTGCATGATATCAGAAACATAAAAAGGTGGCTCGAGCTCTCATTCTAAGCTTCGGATCACATAAAGTTGACTTAACACTTGAAACTATCTTACAAGGGTTTCAAATAGTTTTGGTAAACAATCCACTAGTCTTGAACAAATTCAAGGGCAAGCCCGTTCATGCAATAGCGATGACCTATTGGTAATGGTCCATCATTAAATACGTGGCCCAAGTGTCCTTCACAGCGGTTACAATGTACTTCCACACGAGTACTTAACAAAGCATCATCTATACTATACCCAACATGCGAAGGATCTATCGGCTTTGAAAAACTTGGCCAGCCAGTTTTTGAATCAAACTTTGCCTTCGAGCTGAAAAGTTGTAGCTCGCACGCCGCACACACATACACTCCTATTTCAGTATTCCGATCAAGTGGGCTACTATACGCAGGCTCTGTTCCATATTCGCGCATGATATTATACACCTCTGGCGACAGGCGCCTCTGCCACTCCTCATTTGGCAGAATAAGCTGTTGGCCTTTATATTGCTGTTCGTTGTATTCTTCAAACATCATTTTCTCCCTAAGTTCACCCTCTGAGCCAAACAATCATAACCAGAACGACCACTACCAATTTGCTGCACCACCATCCATTGTCGATACCTAATCTCTCCACTGAGAAAGCGTTTAAAGTCATGGATAGTGACAGCGCAAAGTATATACGTGAAAGGATCTTCTTTGCTATACTAAAATAGTAATAGGTGAAATTAAGCTTACCCCAAAGGATCTGTATGAAACGAATATATTTCAGTATTCTTTTTTGCTGTGCTCTATCCACGCAATGGTATGCTATCACCAAAGAAACAAAAGCAGTGGGTAAAAATAAGCAGTCCGCTCAATCAAAAAAAACAGGCTTTGAGAAAGTAAGAGAAGCAAAACATCGACTAAGCGAAGTGTTTCATACAATAGAAACCGAGGAAGAAGAACTCGTAGCCAAAGAAGGCATCTTCGGAGAGATTGAAGAGCTTGCTGAAGCAGCCCTGTAAAAACCATCCCTTTTGAAGTTAAATCACCCATCTCCACTTCATGCTGCCGTTGGTTGCAGATAAAAAAACCGATACAACCCATCGCTCCTAGAATATGTACCCACTACATCAACATAAAAAAAAGCCCCCGTAAAACAACATTAGTCTTGCACTTGATATTCACGTACATAGTGCTACTATGTTAACAATAGCAAATAAAAAAATACTAATATTACATAGATTTACTTATATTCAATGTTTAGAAAAATATCTTTCTTGCTTCTATTAGTTGCATTCAATAACTCTTCTTCAAACGGATATAGACGTAATAAGGCTTTGGCATCCTTAGGATTGCCCCCAACGGCATCTCAGGAGGATATCAACAAAAGCTGCAGGAAAATGCTTGGAAAAGCTCATCCTGATAGAAAAGGAGGAAATGCTGAAATATTTATCAAAATAAATATCGCGTGCAGCTGGCTTTCGGGCAAATATGCCCCCACCAACATTGACGACATCTTCGGAAAAAAGGAAAGCTGGAAAAAATGGAAAAGCTGGTGGGATGAGTTTTACCAGCAACGATTCGAACTAGAGGAAGAAGGGATCGTATTTAAAGAAGGCATATTCGAAGAGGTTGAAGAGTTTGCTAGGCATCTTGTAATAACCATCCCATTTTAAGTAAAACTCACCCATCTCCACTTCATGCTGCTGTTGGTTGCAGATAAAAAAACCGATACAACCCATCGCTCCTAGAATATGTACCCACTACCTCAACATCAAAAACAAGCTCCCGTAAAACAACATTAATCTTACACTTGCTATTCACGCACACAATGCTATTATGTTAACAATAGCAAATAAAAAAATGCTGATAATACATAGATTTACTTATATTCAATGTTTAGAAAAATATCTTTCTTGCTTCTATTAGTTGCATTCAATAACTCCTCTTCAAACGTATATCTACGCAGCCATGATTTGGCATCTTTAGGATTACCTCCAACAGCATCCGATGACGAGATTAAAAAAAGTTGCAGAAAAATGCTTGGAAAAGCTCATCCTGATAGAAAAGGAGGAAACGCTGAAACCTTTATCAAAGTAAGTGCCACATGTGAACGACTTAAATCGAACACCATTGACATTGACGTTGACGATATATTCGAAAAATGGAGTAGTCAGTGGGAGGGAACACAAGAACAAAATTGGGGACAAAATTGGGAAGAATTCACGGAAGAGTTCTTTAGAAATTACAGGCAAGAAAAAGAACCATCTAAGCCTTATATCCATGAAGATTTGTCCACGATTAACTGTCTAAAGAACTTCATCAATGCGTCGCTCGTTTATAAACTTCCCCTGTGGCAAAATGACCGCACTATTGATCGTCACGATTGCAACGAATGCTCATGGTACTTTTCGGTAAGTCCCATTGCTCTGGCCACCCTAACAAATGATGAGTTTACTAAAACAATACACAGCCGGAACGAGACAGTAGTGATTGTAGACCATTCATTCCAAGAACATAGCGTTGTCGGAATTCTTTCCTACCTTCGCTATTCATTTAATCCATGCTGGATTGGCGTTCGCGCGGCTTTTGGTCATGCAAAATTGAAATTTCGTGGGTTAAACGATATTGAGCGTGAATACCCTGGTTGTGTCGATGATGTCCTATTATTTGCTGGTTTCGACCATATTGATGACTCAATAAAGGCAAGCCTCTACGGTATGGCAGGTATTCCAACAACCACAAAAAAGGAGTTGGTATTTCCAGGCAATGCAATTTTTGGGACCGGTCATTATAGCGGTGGCATTGGGCTAGATATACAAACAGATCTATATCAAGGAGACTATGGAAACTGGAACTTTTTTAGCACCCTTCGTTTAATTACATTTGCATCCGATCAATATACCTTACATGAAGATGTATTCCATAATCCCAATCACCAGGAACTTCCAACCGTTACCTCTACTTTCTCGCCAGGAACAATCGTCGACGCATTATTTGGTACAAGTTTTTGCTATGGTAATCACCGTCTTGGATTTGGTTACAATGTAACTGCTTCATTTGGGTGTAATACCCACGATATATCTGATAATGATGTTATAAACAACCTCCCGTGCAAAAGCAAAGACTCCCTTCATACCATTTATTTTGACTATAGGTATGCCCCAGTAGAAGAAACCTATCCATGGAGCTATAATTTTGGAATTTCCGTTAGCCCACATACCTCAGAAGATTGGGGAACTGTAGGGGCCTGGTATGGGCTCTCTATCAATTTCTGACGTTGCCTAAGAGAAACTAAAAAAAATACTCCCTTATTAAATAGTTCGGTTGACAGGTCTTATAGCACCTTGTAAGCTAAATAGTGCCCTGTATACGTACATTTCAAGTCATCTCGGTTTTATTCACAGTAGTTATACCTTAGTAAGCATTATGATACATCTTAAAAACATTAACCTTTCATACATAGATCAAACACTTTTTAACGATATTTCCGCTCATTTTAGCTCAAATCAGCATATTGGCGTTGTTGGACGAAATGGGGTGGGAAAATCTACACTCTTAAAAGCAATTGCAGGTTCCACGATGCTTGATAGCGGTTCTATTGCTGTAGAAAAGAAAAAAACAATTGCCTTTATGCCACAAGAAATCGTTCTGACATCAACCAAATCAATTTTTGATGAGGCATTCTCGTCTTTTGATCAATTATATACACTTCAACACGAACGTGTAGCGCTTGAAGAGCTTTTTGAGCAAGATACTGCTACCGAAAAAGATATCGAGCGATATAGTGAGCTGTTATCAACTCTCAGTGAACACAACATTGAAAAAGCAAAAATACGTACAAACGAAATACTTACGGGCCTTGGCTTTGCGCAAAAAACAATGGACCAGCCGGTAAGCAACCTGAGTGTGGGCTGGAAGATGCGGGTTATACTAGCTAAACTCCTTCTTACCAAGGCTGATTTTTATTTATTTGACGAACCAACCAACCACTTAGATATGGTTAGCAAGGAATGGTTTTTAGACTTTCTTAAAGAAGTTCCAAGCGGGTTTTTGCTGGTTACGCATGATAGATATTTTCTTGAGCATGCCTGTGATTATATTTTTGAGCTCGAACGTGGCAACGGTCGCCTTTTTAACGGTAATTTTTCTACGTACCTTGAGCTGAAGGAACATGAACGAACTCTTAAAGAAGCTACGCGGACACAGCAGCTTAAGGAACGTGCACGCAAACAAAAAACAATTGATCGCTTTCGAGCAAGTGCAACAAAAGCAAAAATGGTCCAAAATATGATTAGGCAACTCGAAAGTGAAGAGGTTGTTGAACTAGATCCAGTACTACCAACCATTCGCTTCCAGTTTCCCGAACCAGTGCGAGCAGGAAACACCGCTCTTTCATTCAAGCATCTTTCTAAAACATTCGATGGCCGTACTATTTTTAACACGATTGATGGCAGTATTATGCGTGGTGACAAAGCGGCCCTGATTGCACCGAATGGGGCAGGTAAAACGACCCTGTTTAACCTCATAATTGGCAACTACAGCTGCCCAAAGGGCACCGTTACCTTTGGACACAATGTAACGTATGCAACGTTTGAGCAAGATCAAGCAATATCATTAATACCTTCAAATACGGTATTTCAAGAAGTAAAGAATGGTGCACCAGGTGTATCCGAAGCACGCATCAGGAAATTTCTTGGTTCATTTTTGTTTTCGGGAGATGATGTCCATAAAAAAATACAAGTGCTCAGTGGTGGTGAACGAAACCGTGTAGCACTCGTAAAACTTCTTTTACAAGATGCTAACTTACTCATTCTTGATGAACCAACTAATCATCTTGATATTTACGCAAAAGAGGTCCTATTACAGGCATTACAACAGTTTCAAGGAACTATTTTTATCGTTTCTCATGATCATAGTTTTTTAGAACGCCTTGTTACACGTGTGTTTGAATTAACACCCAACCGCCTACTGGACTTTCCTGGTTCTTATGAATCTTACTTATATGCAAAGAAAACAGATGAGAAAGAAAACAAAGCAACTGCTCAATCAAAAGAAAAACCACAAGCAACTCTACCAAAGCACCCACCTAAACAATCAACAAAAGAACTAAGAAAGCTTGAACGCGCCATCCAAAAGGAAGAAAAGGCAATCAAGCTCCTCGAAGAGCAATTTGCGCATCTCACTTATAACTCAGAAGAATATCAGCAAGCCAACAAAAAACTTAAGGAACGACACACAGAGCTCAAACAGCTTTACGCAACTTGGGAAAAAATCGTACCTTAACATGCATACAATAAAGTGCTGGTCATGAATGATTAGGGATGAAAGTCATCAGAATATAAGGCATGCTTCGAATAACATTCAAAAATTACCGCCTATTAAAACCAAATGAAATGTTATTCAAATGTCTCCATCGAGTTTTTAAAGTGAAATTCATCATTTAGACGTTGCATTTTGCCATTGCAAAAGCTTTTAGCAATCATTGCCTTTATGTACCAGAGAAAAAAGGTCAGTTATAAGGCCTTTTCATCAACTAGCGGTTCTTTACGCTCTTGCAATCGAGTAAGTTGGTAAAATACATGGGTAAAGACTGCTAAAGAAAATGGAACCATTAAAAATATACTTAACACTTGCCCAACAGCAGCGGTGAAAACTATCGCCCATGCATCACCCACTAACCATCCAGTTAACCAGAATAGTAGAGGAGAAAAAAGCCCTTTAACTAAAAGCCATACAATCCCATAGGTAGAAGCATAAAGCAGCATCAACAGCAAAAGCAGTACTATAAGTCTTATTGCATTATCTTTTGTCGCCTTAAAACTAGCGGCCAACGATTCCTTAATGCCACTTTCTTTTATACAAATAAAATACGTAAAAAGACAGAGACGTGCTCCTATATAGAGTCCGGGAAGAATAAGTAATAACAATCCGAAGGTCGTTACCATTCCTGTTATAATACCAGCAACAGCGATTGCCCATATCTTTTCTGCTATCCTCGTCCAGCTATCGCGACTTAATGAGGCTGAGGACAATTGCTCATAAAACACTCGTATCAATACATATACAACATACGTCGAAAAACAGAGAGTCATAAAGTAGATAGCCCATCCTAAAAAACCAAATAGCAAGGGCTTTGATGAGGGTAAAAATGCCGTTCCCTTAAGATTAAATATCAATCCTCCGAATGCAAGAATCCATTGAAGGCAAAACAATTTCCACGCCTTTTTAATTCCCACTACCGTATACTCGCGTGCAAAGCTAAATGCTTCTCCTATCGAAAATGCTTTCATTTTAAAGCCACTCCTAATTAAGTAGGAAAAAAGATTAAATGTATATTTGATTATAGTGACACCTACTTATTTTGCAAATTTTGATGCTAAAAATTCAGCATAATTATTGCCTTAATAACCCTACTGTTATTGAACCACCTTAATCAAATCTTGTATCAAGCAGGTCTTGTGGTGTATGTTCTACCTATACTAAAGGAGCATTCTTATGAAAAAATTATCTATTAAATCAGCTATCAATGAAGCATTTTCTCAAATGGTTGGACAGCTCGCCTCTTCTTTTTTTGTTCTTGTTGCTATTGTATGCATGAGTATCTTAGGGCTCATTGTTGCCGCATTTGGGGGGTTAGGAATTTACATCCTCTATACGGCAACCACTGGTATCTTTCTTAAAATTATTCTATGGACCCTTGTCACCTTAAGTGGAATTCTTACGGTGTTTTTCATATACCTTTTAAGTGCGTACATTCCCTATGCCTATACCACAATCTTTATACACAGTTTCGATAAAAAACCTCTATCAGAAGGTAAGCTCATAATCAGACCCCAAAATAGCTCCCAATACTGGAAAGTCTTTGTGGCAACCATTCTTTACAGTCTTTTAGTCTTTGTAGGATTTGCATGTCTGATTATTCCTGGCATTATCTTCGCCGTCCGCTTTCGCTTCTATCCCCAGTACATTATTGCCGAAAACAAACGTATCTTAGAATCATTAAACGCCAGCTGGAGCATGTCCTCAGGTAACTTCTTTAACATATTTGTTTTGGTAGTACTTTATCGGGTCGCACAAACCTTAACTGCTGGCTTAGCCGGGATTCCTCTCTTTCTGTTCGGTTACCCATTTAGCTACGCTACTGATGTATACATATATCGAACATTACGTAAAAAACAGTAAGACAGCCAACAAACATCCCTTTCAAAATAACAATTTATCATTTTAACCCTTATAAGGTCCAATCCTATTGATCCATGAGGATTTTAGTGGTACAATGAGCTGGTGGAGAATGATTATGAGCAACAAGCGGCATCAAATTCCCTTTTTTATTATACGGCACGGTCAAACTGACTGGAACCTTGAGCGAAGACTTCAGGGACATACTGATATTCCTATAAATACAACTGGTATAGCCCAAGCTAAACAAGCTGCACATTTTCTCCATCAACTGTCTATAAACCCAACTCGCATCTATGCATCAGATCTCCAACGCGCATATAAAACTGCTGAAATTATAGGTAATACGCATAATCTGACTGTAACCCCAAGCCCACTCTTGCGAGAAGCACATCATGGGGAGGCGGAAGGCCTGACAATCGAAGAACGCAATGAGCGTTTTAAACATCTTATTGAAAAACATATAGCCAACTATCCCGATCCACATGAACGTGGAAATCATGCCGCCATTCCAGGTGCTGAACCCCACAACGAAGTTATTACACGTGTCAAAAATCATATGAGTTGGTGTGCTTCGTCGCATCCAGAGGAAACTACTATTCTCGTATCGCATGCTGGAGTCATAGATGCACTCATTATTCAAAGTGGGGGTAATGAAAACGTACCGCTCCCCAATTGCTGTATTGCCCATTTTACGTACGATTCTAACCAGCAAACACTTGAATTTCACACGGTTCACGTAGCTAAATAATCTTGTTTCATAATTCTTGTTATGATTATAGAGGTACAATCTAGTGACAAAGAAAGAAAAGATATTACGCCCTTCGTCTCTTCTACACCCTTTGACTCAAGACAGCCCTCGTGTTGGAGTAGGCATTCTTGTTATACATAAGGATGCTATTTTGTTGGGAAAACGTTTGAGTTCGCTTGGCAAGAATACCTGGGGACCGCCTGGAGGCCACTTGGAACATGGTGAAACGCTTGAACAATGTACAAAACGAGAGCTCGTTGAAGAAACTGGCCTTACCGCCAAAAATATTTCGCGCGGCGGCTGGACCAGTAACATTATTCAAAAACGTCACTATATAACGCTTTGGGCACACGTTAACTCGTTTTCAGGCATACCAACCGCTTGTGAAGCTGATAAATGTGCTTCATGGAAATGGTTCAGTCTTGATAATTTACCCTCACCTCTGTTTCCGTCTTTTGTTTCATATCAAAACCATATCCAATCCCTTTCTTTGACAACAAATAAAATAGCCGAATAACATCTGTATACGCAGCTTTTAGGCTTAATTGTTTATAGTTGCTACTTGACAAATAGAAAATATTTTAGTATACTAAATAACTGGGTGGAGGTGTAGTGTGAAGCTTACTTCAATAAGTCGGCGTCAAACCCCATTTATTGTTGTTAGGGTTTACTCCCTTCATCTCTGCCCATTAATTGTTTCGTTTTTAATTAACGCCACATACGTGGCTTTTTTTAATGCTAACGTAGATATTCTAGCCTTAATCGGAAGTCGAAAATCCTTGTAAATAGGCCATACATGCGCATTTTCAAACACAATATAGCTATTATTAGCTAGCTACAACTTGACAAATAGAAAATACTATGATATCATGATATTAGATGGAGATGTAGTTATGGAGCTGATGTTAGTGAATGGCGTAAAAACCATTTGTTAATATTTGATTTGTATCTTCACCTCCATCTTTTTTTTTGCAAAAATTCCAAAAAAACCTCTATAGAAAGAGAAATCTAGCCTTCTTAATGGAAAATACTCAACGATCTAGTCCATCCCCCTACACAAACTACAATGCACAAACCAAAGAATTTCCCCAATAAACAATGATTTTATTACCATCGAGCAACCGCCTACTCGATTCCTGTAAAAAAGCGATTGGCAAAGGGCTTCCCCTCTTTACAATTTGTTAATTTCCCGTACAATATCAATATAAGACCAGTAACTATATTAGGGCATTACTATGAAAAAAGAACTACACCCCGAAGTGTTTGAAGTAAAGGCACGGTGTGCCTGTGGAAATTCATTTCAAACAACCTCAACTCTACAAGAAATCAGCGCAACTATTTGCTCAAGCTGTCACCCTCTCTTTACGGGATCACAGAAGTTCGTCGATACTGAAGGCCGCATCGAGAAGTTCAAGAAAAAATATAAAAAAGCCAAGTAAGTTATTTTGTCTATGAGCTTTGAAACAATCAATTGGCCACAGTTACAATCTCGCTTTGATGAGCTTGGTACCCAGCTCACCGATCCCCACCTCGAACGTTCAAAACGCGTAGCACTGCAAAAAGAGCATTCATTTCTGCAGGAGATCCTTGCCGCCTACAAAGAACTAGACGCTACCCAAAAAAAACTCGAAGCGTTAGCAAAACAGCAAGAAGAAAATACAGATCCTGCCATGAATGAGCTCTTTGAAGAAGAGCATGAGACACTCATGACTGCATATAATTCCCATACAGCTGAGCTTGAGAACCTACTCTTTCCTCCGAATCAAGAAGATAACCTTTCGGTATTTCTAGAAATCCGCGCTGGTGCAGGTGGACAAGAAGCGGCATTATTTGCAGGAGACCTTGCGCGAATGTATATGATGTATGCATTAAAAAAGAACTGGAAAGCATCCATTGTTGATGAAAGTACGACCGATCTGGGTGGCTACAAGGAAGTTATTTTGCACATCCAAGGTAAAGGGGTTTACGGAGAGTTAAAGCAAGAATCAGGTGTACACCGCGTCCAGCGTGTTCCGTCTACCGAAACTTCAGGCCGGGTTCATACCTCTACAGCTACCGTAGCAGTGCTTCCCGAAATTGAAGAAGTAAAAGAAGTTATCATCGATCCCTCTGATCTTCGCATTGACGTATATCGCGCCAGTGGGGCTGGGGGCCAACACGTGAATAAAACTGATTCTGCAGTTCGGATCACTCATATGCCTTCTGGCATTGTTGTTGCATGCCAAGATGAGCGTTCACAGCATAAAAATAAAGCAAAGGCTATGAAAATATTAAAAACACGCCTTTATAAAGCCCATCGAGAAAAACAGGAAGCTGAGCAAACCCAAAAAAGACGTGAACAAGTAGGCACCGGGATGCGTGCAGAAAAGGTACGCACCTACAATTACCCCCAAAATCGCGTATCAGACCATCAAGTAGATCTGACCCTAAATAAGCTTGATCTTATAATGGAAGGCAATTTAGAGGACATCGTCCACGCATTGCAAAATAAAGAGCGACAAGACCGTAGGGCTCGTGGTTTTACCTACCAGCTTACTTCATAACATACTCTATAATAATAAATTCATTCACCTATTTCATTTCCTTGCGTCCCGGTATGATTCTGGCATACTAGAGCTCATACAAAAGGAGACGTATTATGATCACATATTTAGTAGAATATCACCGTTACTTAAGCCTTATCGGTATCGCAATCACTCTTGCTATTGCTGTGGCTGCTTCTTACAACCGTTCATCCATAAATATTCGCCAACTTGGCGGTGCATTGCTTCTTCACATAATACTTGCAGCTGTCACGCTCAAAATTCCTTTTGGTATTTCAATCATTAATGCTATCGCTTCTGTCATTAACCGCATCTACCTCTACGCTGAAAATGGTGCGAACTTCATGTTTGGCTCGCTTGCTACCGCAACAAATCCTTGGGGCTTTGTATTTGCATTTAAGGTGCTCCCCGTTATTATTTTCTTTGGCGCACTTATGGCACTCCTCTTTCATTTTAAAATTATCTACTATGTCTCCATTCCCATTAATAAAGTGTTGTATCCCCTTCTCGGTACCTCTGCCGCAGAAACATTATGTGCCGTAGGTAATAGTTTTCTTGGGCAAACGGAGTCACCCCTTCTTATTCGAAAGTATTTAGCCAAAATGACTGAATCTGAACTATTTACGGTCATGGTAAGTGGTATGGCTACCATTAGTGGGCCGCTCATTGCCGTATATGCTGCACTGGGCATTCCTATTAAGTATTTACTCAGTGCAAGCATTTTAGCCATCCCTGGTTCTATCGCTATTGCAAAAATTATGATGCCCGAAACAAAAAAACCTGATACTGAAACTGGATTTTCGCCTATTGACGAGGGTGATGACACTAACGTCTTTGATGCGCTTGCTGAAGGAACCGCTGCTGGCTTACATCTCGCCCTAGCAATTGCCGCAATGCTTATTGCCTTTGTATCTCTTATGGCTGCTGCAAATGGACTGCTCGGATGGATTACCATTCTTGGCCAGAAACTCTTTAACCTGGTTGGTATCCAAACAGCTATGCCCGCACTCTCGCTTGAAACGATTTTAGGAACCATTTTTGCCCCGGTGGGCCGACTGTTAGGATTTAGCGGCCAGGAAATGCTCAAAGCCGGTGAGCTTTTGGGGATTAAGATTACATTAAATGAAATGGTTGCCTTTACCTCAATGATTCGTATGCATCTTTCTCAAAGAGCAATAGCATTAATGAGCTTTGTGTTATGTGGCTTTGCTAATTTTTCATCCATCGGTATTCAAATCGCTGGTATCGGCGCACTAGCACCCAATCAAAAAAGGACTCTTGCAAAGCTTGGGTTACGGGCAGTTCTTGGTGCAACCTTGGTTAATATTTTCTCAGCCTTTGTTGCTGCATTGTTTATATGATAAGGTTGCTGTTTAGGGTAAATCAGGATGTTTAGTATGCCAAGGAGTAGCTTGTTCATAGGCATAACCAGTTTCAAATAATAGCTTTTCTGAAAGATCTGGCCCATAAAGCTGAAACGCCGTTGGCAATTTAGCTTTGGTAAACCCGCATGGTACAGCTAAAGCTGGCAACCCCGTTAAGTTAGCAGGACAGGTAAAGTAATCTTGTAAGTCCATTGCCAAGCTATCGACACCAAACGCATCAAATTTAAATGCCGGAATTGGTGATACTGGTGCAAAAAGAACATCGACAGATTTAAAAGCTTCGAGAAATTGTTCTCGCATGAGTGATTGAACATGCTTTGCTCGCTTATAATATTCATCCGCATGCCCAGCTGACAAAACATAGTTACCAATAATAATACGTTCCTTTACCACACGCCCAAATCCACGGGCACGTGTTTTTGCGTACATAGCCTCAAGCGATTCAGCTTCTTTATCCCGATACCCATACCGTACCCCATCAAACCGAGCGAGATTGGAAGCCGCTTCAGCGCGACTGACCATAAAATAAACGGCTGCGCCAAAATCCATAAGCGGCAACTTCAGCGGAACAAGCTCTGCCCCTAACCGTTCATACTCAGCAAGTGCCTCAGTCAACAATGAATGGATCTCAGAATCAATTCCTGGCGCATTAATGGCATTTTCAATGACGCCAATCTTTAATCCACCACGAAGTTTTGGTGAAAGGTTCTCTGTATAATCATCTCGCGCAACATTTAATGAAGTTGAATCCCGCTCGTCGTGACCAGCAATCGCTGAAAAAACAAGCGCGTTATCGTATACGGTACGCGTTAAAACACCAATTTGATCTACAGAGGAAGTATACGCAACAAGTCCATAACGTGATACGCGACCGTACGTAGGTTTTAAACCGACAATACCACACAATGCTGCTGGCTGCCGAACAGAACCACCGGTCTCTGTCCCAAGAGCCCATGGTACCAATCCTGCCGCTACCGCCGCTGCAGATCCACCACTTGAACCACCCGGCACACGAGTTAAATCCCACGGGTTGGCAACTCTACCGTATACCGATGTTTCATTTGATGTCCCCATAGCAAACTCGTCACAATTTGCACGGCCCATACACAATGCACCTGCATCTTTAAGCCATGATATTGCTGTAGCATCAAAAGGGGAAGTAAAGTCCTTTAAAATAGCGGAAGCACACGATGTAATCCGATTCTTTTGACAGATTATATCTTTAATAAGACCTGGCACTCCCCAGAGTGATGCCGAGGTGTCAACTGATGCAATCTCATCTAAAACCGAATCCGTTGAAAATGTTTCAATAACACTATTAAGTGATGCATCTATTTTGCTGATACGTTCAACAGTTAGATCACATACCTCACGTGGAGAAAGCTCCTTACTATCAAGCTTTGCTTTTAATTCTTTAATCGTTGTAAATGCTATCTTGCTCATACTTCACCTAGGATTGCTTTATTATAACAGGCACCACAAAATATCCTGCTTCATGCTGTGGCGCTTTGCGCAGTAATTCAGCACTGTCATATGGTTTAACATTATCAGGTCGCATGACATTAACTGTACGAATTAGTTGCGCTCCCTCAGAAGCAGCATAGGCCTTTTCAACATCTTCAAGTGATGAAACGTACTGCAAAACCGATTCAATACTTTTGACCAGCGAATCGAGTTCCTCTTCGCCTACCTCAATATGTGAAATACGAGCCATTTTTTGCACATCTTCTCGTGAGATAATAGCCATACAAAATCCTTTATTCTGAATGCTTATTAGGAGTAATCCGAATATGCCACGCTTTACCTGACAATCGTTTAATATACAGGACGCACATTATACCCCCTGCAATATAAAATGTAGCATAAACTACGATAAATTTAATCAACGGCCCATCTATCGGCATCCGAGCTAGAACCCACGATGCTGGCCAGAAAAACAAAATAGATACGGCCAAGCGAATAATCATAACTGACCGCACATCACCAACCCCGCGCAATGCAGCTGATAAAAGAAGCTGCAGCAAATCGAGAAGAGCCAGGGCACTTAAAATAGGAAATGCCCGTGCTGCAAAGGGCGTAAACGCTCCTTCCACGTCAAACAAAAACTGCATAATGTGCGTGGCAAACAATGAGAAAAGAACCATAATGACTAATACAATGCTCATGGTAAGAATGATAACTTTTTTAATATCGCTTTTGACCCCCAGCCAGTTTTCTGCCCCCGCAGCATTACTCACAAGAAGGGTAAGTACTTGCCCAAACGCAATCGCCGGTATGAAAGCCAATTGCATCATATCTTTAGTTGCAGAAAAACTTGCACATACTACTTCGCCTAATGGAGCAAGTCGTGAAACAACCCAAATACCAGCCCATGCAAGAGTCGCTTTATCTATCATCACTGGAAAACCTAGTAAAAGCAATCGGCGTGCTTTGTACAGATCATATGCGCGTAATAACTGAATGCTATAGGAGCGAAGATGTGGATTAAATAGAATATACAAAAGCCCACAAGTAAACATTACTATATATTGAATCATAAACGCATAGGCACTCCCCTGTAATCCTAGCCTACTAAAGCCCCATTTTCCGTAAATGAGTACCCAATCAAAGAAAACGAAGGTAGCAGCACCTATGGTAAAAAGTACCATTGGAACGCGTGTGTTTTTAATACCACGCAAAAAACCAACAATCGAAAAATACAAAAATAAAAAAAACAAGCCAATTGCACGAATTTGTAAAAAAGGAACGCCAGCTTGCGCCATCCCTGGCGATACACCATACCATTGATAAATACTAGAAGCACCAAAAAAAAGGAATCCGCTAATCATCATCCCCACAAGTGCTGTTGTCCATAGGGAGCTTACCACTGACTGGCCAACCTGTTTGGGCTCATGACTACCATTGTAGTGACCGCATAACACTACCGTTCCTACTGACAAGCCCTCAGCAACTTTTGTAATAAAGTATGTCAAGGTATTGGTGGTGCCTAGGGTCGCAAAAAGTGTTGTATTTTTAAGCTCTGCCACTAATTTAGCATCAATAATGGTAATCAAAGAATAGAGTACAAGTGCGGTAACAAATTCAGGAAGAAAGAGACGAATGATTCGCCAATAACTTTCACCCGATGGATTCGGCACTGCTGGTCGATCTTTAGTAGGCGTTCCCCTCGAAGGGTTAGTCTTATCCAAAATCGGAGATGGAGAATTTGCAACCAAAATAGAGCCTCTGAAACGGTAAGCGATTGCCCTCAAGGCCAACGCAAAATGATAACTATGATAGAGCACTCAGTATAAAAGGATTACCGCAAAAGTAAATCAACCAGCTCGATTAAAGGTAACTAACTTTCGCTTTTTTGCGCCAACCGTATACAAATATTCCTTAGTAAGAAACGGTCGCGCAGCTTCAGTTGGTTCCCATGCCGCTGATGCCCAATAAATGAGCTCGGCTTCCTTGTATGGGGATGCCGGCTTAAAAACACGGAATAATTCATTAGTTGATAGCGAAGCACGAGCACAAAAAAGATCTAGTTGATAGTCAGTTTTCCGAAGAAAAGTTCGCCAATCAAGAGAGTAGATATCAATAAAATCAAAACCAAGTTCATCGATCACTGACTCTAAAAAGGCAATTTTTTTCTTAGTCACCTCTATTAGCAGGAGCGGTAATTCAGGATAGATAATTTTAAGTGGTATACCAGGAAACCCCGCTCCTGTTCCTATATCACCAACCCCTCGGCACTTTGCAAAGTCGTACACCTTTCGCACCATTAACGAATCAATAAAATGATAGTTAATCACCGGGCGCAGATCGGTAATCGTCGTTAAATTAAATTCTTCATTAGCGGCAATTAGTAATGCATAATATTGCTTGAACTGATCAAGTTGATGTGACGACAGTTTTTCATGTTTAGCAAATTGCTGCCACAGCGCCTCATCATTCTTTTTGGTCCTCTTAATATTCATATATCTCTCTTGTTATACGATTACTTTCTTTTGATCTTCCCTGCTAGACACCAGTGAAAGTTGAATAACTTCCGTAACAAAAATTGCATCTTCTCCAACAAGAATACCATTAAACAATTACTTTCAGAACATTTGTTGGAACCACCTATGCAGGAGGCCCTTACGATGCAGGGGCTATTTACCAAATTTCAACTAGTTAAGACCTTTAGCTTGCTCTATGTCTTGGCGAAAGTTGGAAATATGATACATTAGTAGGAGATGTATAGCACAGTCTCATCAATGACAAAAGGCTAATGAGGCATATGAAAGTACAAGGACCACCTCATCTTCTCAGTCAGATCGATCAGCCAAGTGAGCATAATACCGATTTTCGTCCAAAAACATTTGACGACTATTTGGGACAAGATGAGCTTAAGAAGAAACTTCAACTATACACCAAGGCTGCATTGATGCGCTCTGAACCCCTGGACCATCTTTTATTGCTTGGTCCTCCCGGGCTTGGCAAAACAACGCTTGCACAAATCATGGCTCACGTTTTAGATGTTGGTATTAAAATTTGTAGTGGACCGATGCTAGAGCGTACCGGTGATCTGGTCGCTCTCCTTTCCGGACTGCAACCGCGTGATATTTTCTTTATTGACGAAATTCATCGCATTCCAATAACGGTTGAAGAAGTACTGTATAGTGCAATGGAGCATTATAATGTTGATGTTATTATTGGCCAAGGTGCCGGTGCTCAGTCTATTAATTTACCTCTTGCTCCTTTTACTCTAATTGGCGCAACTACGAAGCCAGCATTACTTTCTGCCCCCTTACGAAGCCGCTTTGGTATCACTGAGCGTATTGATTTTTACAAGGATAATGAACTTCAACAGATTGTAATACAGAACGCCACCTTTTTAGGTCTTACTCTCGAAGATGAAGCAGCACTTGCAATTGCCCAGAGTGCTCGAGGAACACCACGCATAGCAAAAAAAATAGTACGACGAATTCGTGATTATGCACAAGTACATGCAAAAAAAAGAATAGATACTAAGGTAATACATGAAGCACTTGCAATGCTTGGCATAGACAAAGACGGCTTGACCGCTCTTGACCATGCCATTCTCACTACTATGGCAACTAAGTTTGGTGGTGGACCCGTTGGATTGGAAACAATTGCATCAATTGTAGGAGAAGATAGTACCACCATAGAAGGGGTGTATGAACCGTTTCTCATCCGAAAGGGCTTTATTGAAAAAACACCCCGCGGTCGACAGATACCCGCTAAAGCGTTACTCTATTTACAGAAGGCCAAGCACGGGCAAACAAGTATTGTATGACGCGCTGGTCACGTGAATCAATACATAAGGTGTTAAAACACGCAGGAACTCATGGCAGGACATTCAAAGTGGAAAACCATTAAACATAAAAAGGCAGCCGCGGACGCCAAACGAGGCAAAGAGTTCACCAAGCTCATAAAAGAGATAACGGTCGCCGCTCGAGATGGGGGAGGAGATCCCTCCGGCAATCCACGCCTGCGCACGCTTCTTGATAAGGCAAAAAAAATTAATATGCCACAAGACAACGTATCACGAGCTATTAAAAAAGGTACTGGCCAACTTCCTGGACAGCAATATGAGGCATTCCGCTATGAGGGATACGGGCCAGGTGGCATTGCTGTGATGGTCGATGTACTTACGGATAATAAAAATAAAGCCGTTGCTGAAGTACGTCACATGTTTTCAAAAAAAGGTGGTAATATAGCCGAAACAGGTGCTGTAAGTTGGATGTTTGAACGACTAGGAGCCATACGTATTTCAGAAAGTAAACTTTCAGAAGATGAGCTTTTGGAAAAACTTATTGAACATGACATTCAAGATATTACTAAAGAAGACAATGTTACAACCGTTTTATGCGAACCTAAAGCCCTGAGCGAGATAAGCAACGCAATTAGCGATGCAGGATGCACTATTGATGAAGCAGAAGTAGAATGGATAGCAAAAACTCCATTAACGTTGAGTACAGAAGAAGAAAAAAAAGCAATCGAGTTTCTTGATGCGATAGAAGAACTCGATGATGTACAAAATGTATACACAAACTTAGGCTAAAGTTTACGCAAGCTACGCCAAATATCGTATCTTAAGACAAGGAGATGAGAAGTAATGACACTAAGCATGACCGGTTTTGCCACTGCAACAAGTACCATCAAACAATACAATGGTGAACCACTTGATATTAGTTTGACCATCAAAACCCTTAACGCACGGTATGTTGATGTCAATTGTCGATTGCCACACATCCTTTCGCACCTTGAACCAGCTATCATTAAACATCTAAAAAAAGAGCTTCTGCGTGGAACCATATACGTCAACATCCAAGTAGCAAATCCAAGCGCACTGAAAACAAACCTTCAGGTATCATTATCCCTTATAAATAATTATCTAGAGGCACTTGCTCGTGCACAAAAGCAATTTAACATTGCAGGAAAAACCACAGTATCTGATCTTATTCATCTGCCACATATCTTTGAGTTTCCCGAAACACCTATTGACGAAAAGACCAGTAAACAAATACTTAGTGCCATTGGCAAACTAGCAAAAAATGTTATTGCTGTCAGAAAACAAGAAGGCGGCACGCTACAAAAAGACATCGAAACGCGTATCAAACACATCAGCAAGCATTACCAAGCACTGAAAAAACAGGCGCAGCACGCATTTAACACACGTAAAAAAACGATGCTTGCACAATTTAAATCACTCACAAAAGAAGCTCCCTCCGAAATCCGTGATCAAGCACTTCAAAGTCTGTACGTGCAGCTTGGAAAATACGAAATCAATGAAGAACTTGTGCGGTTTGAACTACATCTTGATAATCTCCAAAAAACCCTCGATGCAAAAGCAATTGAAAAAGGCAAAAAAATAGATTTTATTACCCAAGAGCTTTTTAGAGAAATTAATACACTTGCCGCAAAAGCTAACGATGCAAAGGTCTCTAATTTAGCTATTTCTATTAAATTGGAGCTTGAAAAAATCAGAGAACAAGGCCAAAATATCGTTTAAATGCACGTTGTTCTCCCATTTGTTACTCTCGGTAGCATAAGCATGACGTAATATTCATTCGTTGACATCCACACTAATCTAAAGGCGCAATTTACGGTATCAAACGAGCTAATGCCTAACGAGCAAGTGTCTAAGAAATTTCCCCTTTAAACATCTTACAATGCAATTTTTGACCATACGCTTTAACACACTTTCCGCTGTAACCGTGCCAGCCAATACAAGATTCACCAGGGCGCTTATACTCACAACCCCATTCTTCTTTTGAAGTAAATGGAACTGGTAACGTAATAACCGTCGGCAAACACATGATAATCAATAAAACCCGTTGAATAATGTTCCTCATATTATTCCTTTCAACATCATACCACCATAGCTAACAGAAGCATTATTTAACGCAATTGAGACACATCCTCTTCGGATCTTTCATTGTCGCGCACGGCTGCTCTGTGCATGTTCCCTGAGATCCATCAAAACGCCAGCACTTATCGCCTGAAGTTTTAGCATGACAGCCAGTAGGAGCACAATATCTAAGCGCCAAAGCTCCCACACTACGTATTTGTACTTCCTTGCAAACACCATTTGTTCCATCAGCGCGAGTACAAGACTCATTTTCATCTTTGTTGGCACATGGTGAGTCTGCTTTGAGAGAAGCCATCCCTGTGCACATCGCCATTACAAACGTCATGACATAAAACATATTAAAAGTCATTTTCATCATTTTCTCCTTGTCCATATTACCATTACCGCTCTACGCATTCTGGTAAAATGCCTTAACAGTCAGCACCTTTAACACCTGAACGCTTTTTGATTAAAAACATACTATACTTTTATAATAGTCATTTTTAGCTAAAAAATGCAATAAAAACAAGCTTTTTACGCAGAAGATCTTTGCATGTTATGAGCCATCCTTAACGGCCTATTGTCTAGATTGGTCAATTAAATAATGTAGAAAGCCAGTTATAGATAATAGTATTAAACTGCGAGGATGCTCCGGCCTCGCAATGCATGCCGGCACCGTGTTCTGCTTGAAACTCGAAATAAGCTTTTGGACATGCCAATTTTTCGAACATCACTTGCGGCTCCCGTTGGCCTTCAGCATGCGCAATCACTGAATCGGTTGAATTATCACACACCAATGTTGGACAGGAGATCGCCTCAATATCATCCTCAAATGTATATTCTTCTAAGGCTTTGAGATACTCATAAGGTGTTTTAAGGCCATGGGCAACAGCACGGCTTTTAATAAAGAACTCCATCATGTGATCAGTTTTAAATAGCTCGGCAAAAAAAGTATTCACTGCTGCGGCTTCTCCTCGCTCGAGAAGACCTATAACATTACTAGGTATGCGTTCCCGCACCCGCTCAAAAAGATTGTAAAGACCCGGGTCACACACTAAGGCAGCGATACCCTGAACTTTCGTAGCAGCGCGACCAGCAAGGTAACTTCCTAAGCTTCTTCCAATGACAATAATACGTTTAGAATCTACCCCAGGAAAACCCTGTAACCATTCAATAACTCGTGCCATAACTACCTCGAAATCTGGCCGTAAATATACATGGTTATGTATAAGCATCGACCCTTGGCCAGGCCCATCAAACACCAACGCGTTGTATCCTCGTGCTAAAGCAGCCGCGGCTCCCGCTGGATATCCTTCCGACATCCAGCCGTCATATCCTCCAATAATGATAACAAGTGGTTTTGGAGTATCGACACGATCAGCATAGAAAAAATACCCCGGTAAAAAAGTACTTCCCTCATAAGGTATGCTCACCTCATTAACTGGAGCATCAAATAGCCGAATTGCCTGCACAAAACAATCATGCGCTAACGAAGATGCTTCTAATAAGCGTGAATCTTCAAGATCTACCCGCAAGAAAAAAGCGCTTTGTCGATAGTACTCGCTCGCTTTGAGAAAATTAAGTTTCGCATTAATAACATCCCCACTAACCAAACTTGATTGGGCCTCTTCCTGCACACGTTTTGCAACATCGTGCCACGCATGGTACCAGGTATCAAAATCATGGGGGTTGGTATTACATAATGCAACAAAGCTTTCACCGATATCAGCACATTGTGCATACGTGTATCCCACTGTCCGCACAAACTGATTTATATACTCTTTATCAAATCCATATTCGTTAAACAATTGCAGTAGCTGATTAGTTGAAAATCGAAACATAGTTTTTTCCTCAGCTTAAGATCTCTCATTTATTTCAGCTTAATTATAATACCACCCCTTTTTCAATAATTAGATACTTATAGAAATATAAAGTACGGGAAAAAGCTTCTATTGGAGCGCAAGTATCATGGAAGAAAGCTCATTCAAAAAATAATTTGAGTTTTTGCTCGACATAGCGTATGTTAAGAAAAAGTTCCAAGTGTTGACTATATACCAAGTCAAAGCGCTACACTATGGATGAGTAAGAAAGATATTCGAGTAAGAAGGACAATCATGATTAAAAAATTCGTATGTTCTCTTATTATAGGCATCTTATTAACATTTCCAGCCGTTGCACACCGACCATCGTGCGGTTCACCTTGGCACTGCTATTTTCTCTTACAAAAATTAATCACTATGAGCCATGACGAACGAGTAGCGTTTTCTCAGAAAATTAATCGTATGGCTGAACATGGAAAAGCCTTCTACGAGATTAAGCTACAAGCCGATTCGTTAAAAAAAACCCGCGGTTATACCAGTCCAGAGGAATATGAGATCGCTGACATGGAGCTGAACTTATATAACGAGGAACAGAGAGAGCAGTTCGGACTAACCTTCGAACAAGATTTTGAATGTCGCCCAGGAAGTGGGCGAGCATACCTCGATGCAGCTCATGGAGATGTTGACAGCTTCAACTTTGGACAACTGCCATTTAGTTGCATTGAAGAAATTGAACGAGCAGCTCAAGATGACGACTACACCCCTTCTCCTGCGGCAGCAGCATGGTACGATTCCATGACAGAACGTGTAAAGAAACTTGAACAAATAAGACTTGCCAACCTCGATCCTGAAATAAGTAGGTAAACTTCTTAGGAAACAGACATTTGCAGTAATAATTCAGGGTATATGTCGCTGTTTTTGCAAGGCTTACACACTCTAAATGCCACGTAACCGGTAGCCAAGCCAACGAGCAAAAGGCTGGAACCATTGATACTATTGATTGACACCTTATTATGGCAAAACATTTTACTCATTTACACGTTCACACAGACTATTCTCTTCTTGATGGCGCTATTTCCATTAAAAAACTCGTTGATTTTGGCAAAAAAAACAACTTAAACGCTCTTGCTATTACAGATCACGGAAACCTTTTTGGCGCGGTAAAATTCTTTCAAGAATGCACAAGAGCTGGTATTAAGCCAATTATAGGAATAGAAGCCTATCTAACAGAAGACATACAAATTAGAGATGCCTCAAACAAGTATTATCACCTGATTATTCTCGCCCAAAACGAGCAAGGTTACAAAAACCTCTGCAAACTTAACGCCTATGCGTATACCGACGGCTTCTACTTCAAACCCCGCATTGATTATCGACTTCTTAAAGAGCACTCTCAAGGCTTGATTGTAACTACCGCTTGTCTTGGGGGGCATATACCAACCCTCCTTATGCAAGAACAAGATAAACAAGCCAACAAGTGGCTTGATTGGTACTTACAAGTATTTGGCCCTGAACGATTTTATCTGGAAGTCCAGCCAGAAGATCAAAAAGAACAACAGCAGCTCAACGAACGATTATGGGACCTTAGCAAAAAAAAGGGAATCGGTGTTGTTGCTACTGCTGATTGTCACTATACTACCGCAGAGGACCGAGAAGCCCACGAAGTCATGCTTGCTATTCAAACGCATCACAAGATAACCGACCCCGGACGTTTTACATTCGGCGATTGCCGAGTCCATCTCCGAACACCAACTGAAATGTTTTCCACTTTTACACCCCATGAAGAAGCAATCTGGAATAGTGGTCTCATTGCTGATCGCTGCAACTTCGAATTTCAAACCGGTAAGCTCTATTTCCCTCAGTTTGATATTCCCAAAACACACACCCAAGAAAGTTATTTTCAATCCATATGTACCGAGGGCCTTACAAACCTGATTAATGCAAAACGTATTGACGAAAGTAAGCTTGCATTATACCAAGCACGACTTGTCGAAGAAATAGAACTCATTACCAAGATGGGATTTATTGGATACTTTCTTGTCGTAAGTGACTTTATCAAATGGGCAAAGCGTAACGATATCCCCGTTGGCCCAGGGCGAGGATCAGCTGCTGGTTCTCTTGTAGCATGGTGCCTTGAAATAACAGATATTGATCCTATTAAATATAATCTCCTTTTTGAGCGCTTTTTAAACCCAGAACGTATTACAATGCCTGACATCGATATTGATTTTTGTATCGAAGGTCGCGACCAGGTTATTAACTACATGAAAGACAAGTACGGCCATGACAAGGTATGCCAAATTATCACTTTTGGCACTATGATGGCCAAGGGTGTTATCAAAGATGTTGCCCGCGCGCTCGGTTTTCCCTTTGAAGATTCAAATGCACTAACTGATCTCATTCCTGATCAACTTAAAATCACCTTGCACGAAGCTATTGAAGCTGAGCCACGACTAAAAAAATTAATTGATAGCAACCCACAGGTCGCAAAGCTATTTGACATTGCATTTCGCTTAGAAGGACTTACACGCCACGCATCAAAACATGCTGCAGGACTCGTAATTTCTCCAGAAGCGGTTACCGAAATGCTCCCAGTGTATGTACCCCCACGCTCAAATGATCTGGTAACGCAATATGCCATGACCGAGCTCGAGTACTTAGGGTTTTTAAAAATGGATTTCCTTGGCCTTAAAAACCTTACACTCATCAAACGTGCATTAGCATTAATCGAAAAAAATCATGGAACATCGATAGACATTAATCATTTACCTCTTAATGATACAAAAACACTCACGCTTCTTGCCTCTGGAGATACTTCCGGCGTTTTTCAACTTGAATCTGAAGGTATTAAAGACGTATTACGCCGTCTGATACCTGGCTCGTTTGAAGACATCATCGCGGTAAATGCGCTTTATCGGCCTGGTCCACTCGGCTCAGGCATGGTAGATGATTTTATTGAGCGCAAGCATGGAAGGCAATCGATCAGCTATCTTTTTGACGAACTTGAACCCATCTTAAAAGAAACCTACGGGGTGATCGTTTACCAGGAACAAGTAATGAAAATTGCTTCAACAATTGGTGGCTACAGTCTTGGTGAAGCGGATATTTTACGTCGTGCTATGGGTAAGAAAAAAATTGACGTCATGGAAAAACAAAAGGCTATTTTTATCGAGCGGGCAACCACTCAAGGATTTGATGCCAAAAAAGCTGAAGAGCTCTTTGACCTTATGGCTTATTTTGCAGGCTACGGCTTTAACAAGTCTCACTCAGCTGCCTATGCGCTTATTGCCTACCAAACTGCATACCTCAAAGCACATTATCCAGCTGAATTCATGGCCTGTCTCATATCACTTGAAGTATCTAACCCTGAGCACATGGCAGATTATTTAAGCCAAGCTAAAAGCAAAAATATCCCTATTTTACCTCCTGATCTTAATGCATCTCATCGAGAATTTGATGTCGTAGATGGTGCCATACGCTTTGGTTTGCGTGGCATCCGCAATCTTGGCGCAGCTGCACTTGATGCCATTATTCAAGAACGGACAAACAAAGGCGCCTTTAAGGATCTTTTTGATTTTTCTATGCGCATTGACCTTCGAACATGTAACAAACGGGTTCTTGAAAGTCTTATTTCCTCTGGTGCATGTGATAACCTTCCAGGAAATCGTGCCCAACAACACGAAGAACTCAACATTATCGTGGACCAGGCAATTGAAAAAAAGAAAGAACTTGAAACCGGACAGATGGGCCTTTTTAACGTCAATACTAAAGACAACACAGATATACCTATCTACTCCTTTACCCCACGCGATGATTGGGATGATCGTACAAAGCTTGAAAAAGAAAAAGATGTACTTGGTGTATACTTGAGTGCCCAACCACTAGACCGTTACCAAAAATATCTCAATTGGATGCGTGTTAACACCTTTAAAGGATCCTATGCCCTTGATACAAACATCACATGCTGTGGATTTGTCAAAAGTATCCGTCAGATTACGACAAAAAAAGGTGATCCTATGGCATTTATGCAGTGTGAAGATTACACAGGAAGGGCAGAGATTGTTATTTTTCCCAAGCTCTACGCACGCATCAGTCAGTGGCTTGATACGCATTCAATTTTTGTTATCACCGGCAACACTGATCAATCAAATGGGGAAACGTGTAAAATCAAAGCTCAAAATATCATTCCAATGGATGTCATGCTTGCCGAGGGCACTGGTATACAAGAACTAACCGTCGAACTACCTGAGCAGTATGACACAAGCTTTTTAACAAAGCTAAAGGAGCAAGCAAAGCCCGGTCTCTCACAGCTGTCCTTTGTACTCAACGATAATAGAAAACGCGTCAAGATAACTACCCGCAAGACTATTACATGCACAACTGATATCTATGACACCATTGAAGCTCACAAAGCAAACATTGTGCTTAAATTGTAACCACTATAGGCATAACTCCAGTTTAGTATTAATAGGGATTGAGTTTAGATCAGGCTCACCCTCTACTAACCTACAATAATTCCGCAGCTAATCTACTCAGTTCACTGCGTTCTGTGGTTTCGAGGTACACCATACCAAAAATTGATTGCCCTTTAAACCGCTCAGCAGTCACCACAAGGCCATTATTACTAAAATCAAGATGTGGTGCATCAATTTGATAAGGATCCCCAGTCAAGATAACCTTACTGCCTTCACCCACACGGCTAATAAGCGTTTTGACTTCATGGGGAGTAAGGTTTTGAACTTCATCGATTATGATATATTGATAGGGAATTGAGCGCCCACGCATGTAGGTAATCGCTTCGAGACTGACTTTATGTGTCGCAATAAGATCATCAAGGGATGGCAAGCCACCTTCTTTAACCATACGCCGCTTTTTATAGCGACTACGGCGACGATAATCAAAATCTTCCTCTTTATAGGTACCGAGCGCCCGCTGCTCTTTGTGCGCTGCATGAAGAATGTAATCCATATTATCATAGATAGGTTGCATCCATGTGTGTAGCTTCTCGCGTACATCACCAGGTAAATAGCCTATATCCGGTCCAAGTGGAATAACGGGCCGGGTTATCAGCATCTTTTCATAATTTTCGTATAAAAGAACTTCATGAAGCCCAGCAACCAACGCAAGGAACGTCTTACCCGTTCCAGCCGGCCCCATAAGTGTCACTAAACGCACCGAGTCATCGAGTAATAAGTCGAGAGCCATACGCTGTTGGATATTGCGTGGCGATAATGCCCACTTCAGATCAACCGTATCAACTGGTTTAAATTGATCATCCCCAAGATAACGAAATAAGCGAACATTATATGGGTTATTTTCACTCTGAAGTATTATAAACTCATTAGTAACAAATGCCTCATCTTGATGGCGCTTTACAAGATCATCTGGCATATCTTTTTTAAGTTGTGCTGCAGACACTTCAACAACGGTCCACCCTCTGTATACCGAACGCTCATCAACAAGATCTGCCTTAAAGTCCTCTGCTTGTATTCCTAGAACATCAGCTTTGACGCGAAGGTTAATGTCCTTTGTTACCAGAATTACGTCAAAGCCTTTTTCTTGTGCTGCTTTTGCAATGTAAAGAATCTGGTTATCTACGGCACGATCAGATAGAGCTTCCGGAAAGAAATCATCATCTTTCCCCAAAGCATGTTTTGTAGAAGCTTGCTTTGGCGCTCCCGGTTTTGTTGGAACGAGTACCTTAACAACCCCACCATTTTCAAGCTGAACGCCATCTCTGAGATTCTCCTGGGTCCGTAATGCATCAAAAACCCGAATGGCTTCACGTGCATTGCGTCCGCGAAATGAGGGTTCAGTTTTGATATGATCTAATTCTTCAAGAACCATAATGGGAATGCCGACAATATTCTCACCAAATCCTTTAATAGCACCCGCATCTTCTAATAGCACACTCGTATCAAGTATATATAACCGAGCCTTTGTTTTTTTTGCCATTGCTCCTCTGCAATTTATTCTTTATCACATTAACGTTGTATCATGATTATTAGAAATCAGTATATCGTTAACACATACCGTGCGTCGAGTATTTTACCAAGTTTTACACCTCACGCCTATAAAGAACTTTACAATCAATCAAGAACAATCAAGCATGTCCAATAATAGTCCTTTGCACCTATTCATCCCTGCTATTTGTGGTATAATAGCCATTGTTAGTTTCTCAACTACCCTAAGGAACGCGCAATGAATAAGGTTAGTGATCCACACGATGACTTATCAGTGTTAAGGCACTCTGTCGCCCATTTGTTAGCTCACGCTGTTGTTGAACTCTTTCCGGGCACCAAGCTTACTATTGGACCCGCTACGCCGGACGGCTTTTTTTATGATTTTCTCCCTCCGCAAAATTTTAAGGAGGAGGACCTTCCTTTGATTGAAGCGCGTATGCGCATACTTGCAAAGAAGAACCTCCCTATTACTCATGAGGAAATATCCAAAGAAGACGCCCGGAAACTTTATAAAGATAACCCTTTCAAACTGGAGTTGATTGACGGTATTGAAGGTGATACGGTTGGCATTTCTATCCAGGGAGACTTTAAAGATCTATGCCGTGGGGGACATGTTGCTTCAACTGGTAAGCTTAATCATTTCAAACTTCATGGTATCTCTGGCTCTTATTGGCGTGGTGATAAAAACAATCCCGCATTGCAACGGATTAGTGGCGCAGCATTCCACACAAAAAAAGAGCTCGATGAGTATGAACACCGACGAGAGGAAGCTGCAAAATATGATCACCGGAAGGTTGGGAAGCAACTTGATTACTTTTCATTTTCCGAAGCTGGTCCTGGTTTTCCATTTTTTCATCCCAAGGGCCAACAAGTCTTAAATATACTTAAGGACTATATGCGTTCCATTCATAAAACGCATAATTTCCAAGAAGTAAGCACGCCAACGATGTTGAGTGCAGACCTATGGCATCAGTCAGGGCATGATCAATATTACAAAGATGATATGTATTTTAGTACTGTCAGCGATAATACCTACGCACTTAAGCCTATGAATTGCCCGGGCGCCTTTTTGATTTATAACACCCGGCCACGCTCATACCGTGAACTCCCCCTCAAGCTTGCAGAATTTGGACATGTTCACCGCCATGAGCTTTCGGGCGTACTTCATGGTTTAATGCGTGTTCGTGCATTCACCATCGATGATACGCATATTTTTTGTACCTTAGAGCAGTTACAAGAGGAAATTGAAGGCCTACTCACTCTTATCAGTACGGTATTTGAAAAATGTGACTTTACAAACGTCAAGTTTGCTCTTGCAACCAAACCTGACAAAGCAATGGGTAGTGATGCCATTTGGAAACAAGCCACGGATGCTTTAGAAACTGCATTAAAACGTAAAAAGATACCGTACACTATAAAACCGAAAGAGGGTGCCTTTTACGGTCCTAAGATCGAGGTTGATGTTACTGACTCGTTAGGACGCATTTGGACTTGCGGAACGGTGCAAGTCGACTTTTTACAACCGGAAAACTTTGATCTTTCATACATAGCCCCGTCCGGAAAAAAGGAACGTCCTGTTGTAATACATACGGCAACCTATGGCTCGTTGGAGCGCTTTTTTGCAGTATTATTGGAACACTTTAAAGGATTACTACCCTTTTGGCTCGCACCAGTCCAGGCTCGCATACTTACCATTACTGAGCGAAATAAACCATACGCCCAGGAGGTATATGAACGGCTTAAAACTCACGGGTTTCGTGTAGAAATTGATTCAACTGGTGATCCACTTTCTGGACAAATTAAACGAGCACAGGAAGACAAAGTACCCGTTATGTTTATCATCGGGGACAAGGAAATGGCCAATAAAACCGTAACAATCCGCCACCACAATGGCAAACAAGAATTTGGCATTCCATACGACTCACTTATAGAAAAATGTTCCACATTAGATTAGAACTGTTCACTGTTTTTCTCTAAAAAACCACACAAAAAAACCAAGTAATTTTACGGTAAATACGGCACTTATTTGCTAATATTTTTTTTCTAATAGCAGATAATTTTTCTAATTACATAAAAAAGTATTGCTATATACATTGACGGTCATTTAGTATGTTAATTGAGAATAAATATCGTACCAAAAAAAGGGAGAGCGTATGGCTACGAAAAAAAGAGCAGTTAAAAAAAAGACTGCAAAAAAAGCGACAAGTCGAAAAAAAACAACTACAAGAAAAACCGCTGCTAAAAAGCGAACGGTAAAAAGAAAGACAACCGCTCGCAAAACAACAGCGAAGAGAAAAACTACCAAGAGAGCAACTACAAAACGTAGGACTGCTAAAAAGGCCGCTCCTAAGCGCAGAACCGCTAAAAGAGCTACCGCAAAGAGAAAGACTACCAAAAGAAAGACGGTTAAAAGAGCTGCTCCTAAGCGTAGAACTGCTAAAAAGGCAACTACTAAGCGTAAAACTGCCAAACGAGCAACTACTAAGCGTCGGACGGTCAAAAAGGCTGCTCCTAAGCGTAAAACCGCTAAAAGAGCTACCGCAAAGAGAAAGACTACCAAAAGAAAGACGGTTAAAAGAGCTGCTCCTAAGCGTAGAACTGCTAAAAAGGCAACTACTAAACGTAAAACTGCCAAACGAGCAACTACTAAGCGTCGGACGGTTAAAAGAGCAACTACTAAGCGCAGAACAGTCAAAAGAGCAACTACTAAGCGTAAGACTGCCAAGAAGGCTGCTCCTAAGCGCAAAACTGCTAAGAGAGCTGTAACAAAGCGCAAAACCGTCAAAAGAAAGAAGGTTGCGAAAAAGAAGGTAGTTCGAAGAAAAACAACTACACGAAGAAGGAAAGCTCCAACACGTCCAGCACCATTTACAATTGGAGAAGCCTTTTTTGAATCAATCTAGTAAAACGACTCGCATTATTTAAGGTGAAGTGGAGACACTTCACCTTATTTTTTTGGTTAATGCCACTATTTTTCAGTAACATTGTGCACGCTTTTAATAGGTAACAGCCGTAAAGAGAAACCCTAGCGTACGGAACTTGCAGTCAGAGATATCCTTGATCAACTATTTAACAAAAAAAAGGGCTGATAGTGCCTTTATAATACTTCTTCTTAATATCTTCGGGGTCTATAAGAAAAAATAGGGTAAGATTCCAGAATTTTACTAAAAACAATCTATATTGGCTAGCTATGCAGTCTGAGAGTATTATTCGCCTGATAAATACGTTAATCTGCCCCTGGTCCCGTCTACCTTAAATGGGCTGAAAGTCTAATAGCTTCCTGGCACAAGAAGTACTGCTAAACTCGATTACTAAAGCCTATCGCCTAGGCATGGGTGTAGAGCCAGATGTCTGACGTGAATCATCATCATCAGGAGCAGGAACCTGGGAATAAATATTAAAACAAACACTAGTTACAACAAGTGCAATAAGGGCTTGCAATGCAAGTTTTTTCATAAAGGACCCCTTTAAATAATAAAATTCTTAGCTATACTATAGTATATGAGCCTCATCGTATAAAATAACAAGAAAAAAAGCAAGTACTTTTAATTGGTTAAACTCCTTATGCAAAGAGGAGAATATGGAATCCATAAGCATCTTCGCTAAATTCCTTAATATTGCTAACGTAGCTACGTTCTCCTTAGTTGGGGTGTCAATTGCAATTCTGGCCAAAAGTATCTTACTGGGACTTTTAATTCACCTGAGAAGACAAATTAAAGCAGCATACGGCCTCTGGCTCTATGCTGCCATTTTTCTTACCTGCTGTATAATTGTTGATAGTACCTGGTTCATGCATATGTTGCGTGTTGTTTTTCCTCCTCTTCCTCTTCGAGAGGCAATGCTCTCAAATCTCATCCGAATTAGCTGGTTGGCCTATGTTATAGAATGCCTTTCAATCGCCTTTTTTATAGATAATCTTATTAATTCGAATGATACTTTCCATCTCAAAATTCATCATAAAGCATATTTAATCATTGCTTTTTTACTTAGCCTCGTACAACTTTCCATTTTAATCTCTCGGAATATAATTCCTTCACAATTTTTTAGCTACAGTGTTGCGCCTGTCACAAAAAAAATGATCGCCTACTTCATTATTACGGTCCTTACTCATTCTTGTTATACAATCTACCAAGCACTCAAGCAAAATTACCTCCCAAAGCTTCTTGCTACGCAAGTTAAAATCTTTGCCTTCTTTGCTATCTTACCAAACATAATATCGGCTTTGCTGTTCCTTATCTCAGCAAATGCTGTACATGAATCGGTTAACTGTATGGCTACAATACTATTAGCTTATGGCTTCTATTTTTGCGGAAAACGGTTACTTGGCCTCCGATTTCTCAATATATACAAACATGCTGAAACTACATATGATAAAGATTTCATCATTAAATTTAAGACGACATTGGAAGAGTTGGCCCAAGTCACATCACTGGCTCATATGCGCCATGTAACTGATACATTCTTTAATAATGTACTCGAAATCGATCCTGAGAATGTACATCTCTTCTTTCGCGAAAATGCTCCAAAGGTGATTTTAGAAAGTGATGAGCCAGCCTCTTCTAAACATACTCAAAATGATGCAGTCGAAAAGCTTCTATCTGATCCCGAACAACAAAGAAAAGTTCAGCAATTTCTATTGAAAGACAAAATCCTCATTCGAGATGAGTTAGAATTTACCAACTTTTATGAAAAAAATGTACTTCTTACGACTTTCACTACATTTCTGCGCACGCTCAAAGCTGACGTTTTTATACCCATATTTGATCATAAAACGATCATAGGACATATTATCGTTACCGAAAATGCCCGTAAAGGAAAGCTCTATGGCTCGGTGGACCGTGACAAAATGCTTATTTTTGCCACCTACTTGGAACACATTGTTAACCTGCTTCAGCACAGTAATTGGGAAGCACTCGCTAAAGAGCAGAAGGACCTTAAAGAAGAACTGTATCACAAACATCAAGAAGTAAACCAATACAAAGAAAGTATCCGTTCATTTATACGAACCACTCGTGAGCGTAAGATAGGAATTGTATTTTATAAAAACCGTAAGTTTACCCTTGCTAACCAAGCTGCCCAAGATCTCATCAAGATTGATTTAAATCATGAACATCGGCACGAGCTCGCGCAAGCCTGTATGTACGTGGCCAAAAATGTTGAGGAATATAAAACTTCCCAGTCACTTATTACTAAAGACGAGCAGGATAATAAACTCGTAGTAACCGGGATTCCAAGTGCGGCAAGTAATTACGTCATTCTCACCCTATATTACCCAGAGATTACCGATACTATTAGCAGCAAGCTTGAATTACTGCACGACCCTTCACAATGGGATTATGTACTTTACCTTGAAACTACCGCTTCTGGAAAGCTTATAAACACTCTTATACCGGGATCTAGCGAGCCGCTTATCAATTTTAAAATACAACTTCTTCAAGCTGCCCTTAGCCGTAAGGCCCTTTTTCTTGATATGCCAAAAGACGACATAAAGCCTACCGTAGAAATTATTCACCATATCAGCCTGCGCAACAAACTACAGGTCCTTGCACTAAACACAAAGGAAACCAACTACGAAAGTGCTATACAATTGTTTGGTATTAACCCATTATTTAATACCCAGCAAAAAGAAGTGCCTCTTCTCGAAAAACTTGATGAAAACGGAACTCTTTATATTGAAAACATTGAGCTCCTTTCACTCGAAACCCAAAACAGTCTAGCTGATTATCTAACATATGGTTATTTTAAACCCATACGTAGCGACCGTAAGATAGTTAGTGATACTCGCATTATCTGCTCAACTAACAGTAATCTCGCGCAGCTGGTCACAGAAGGTTCCTTTTCTGCAAAATTATATGCCACATTGTCCCGCACTACGTTGACCTTTCCTCCACTCGTTGGCCTCAACAAAGACGAGCTGAGTGAGTTGATGGATTCATATGTAGAACAGGCAATTGCTACGAAAGAGTTTAAAAGCCTGGTTACATTCAATGAGCGTGAGCGAAGTAACCTTCTAGAGAAAAAGCCAATAAGTCTCCATGAATTTAAAGATCATGTGCATCACTTACTTCAGCAAAAGTCCACTAAAAAGAACATTAATGAAATCGTTTTCGATGCAAGCACAACTACTGACCCGGAACTTCAACGTATCATTCGACTCGGCAAGCATGCACTTAAAGATGCACGTATGATGCATACCCTATGGAATACCTTTAAAAATCAAACTAAAATAGCCACCTTACTTGGCGTAAACCGCTCTTCTGTAAACCGCCGGTGCAAAGAATATAATCTCATAGATTAAAAAAGGAATTGCCGATAAGTTTCACTACTTATTTCACCAAACGCAAAGCAGAAAGATCGCATCTATTTTGCCCACAGGTTACTAAGAGCCGGTTAATATCTATCCAATACTCTTCCGGAATAATCTTCTGCAAAGCATATTCTGTCTCTTCAGGTGTTTTAGTTGATACAAGCCCAAGATAATTAGCCAATCTATGTACATGAGTATCTACACAGATAGCCGGTATTTCAAATGCCTCGGCGCGTACTAAGTTTGCCGTTTTTCTTCCCACACCCGGTAAGGAAAGAAGTTCTTCCTCAGATGAAGGAACTACACCCCCAAATCGGTCTAATAATGCATCAGATACATCATGTAATACCTGAGCCTTACGTCGATAAAAGCCGAGGGGATATAGAAGCGTTTCTAGTTGATCTAAGGGTATTGCCCGCAACGCTTGCGGTGTACGCGCACGTTTCAAAAGCAACTGCGAAATCGGATACGTAACCACATCCCGTGCCCGAAGACTTAACAAGCAACTGATAAGAATTACAAATGGATCTCTACCATACTCCTTAACCAACAACTGAGACATAGGAGGGGCCAAACCCGTTACCCTACGCCGAATACCGTCCATGAGCCGTTGTATTGTTTCTCGGCTAAATGCCATTTTTGATAATCAATGCGGACCCAAAAAGGGCACGATCTAACTTAATAGACGGCCAATTGGCGCTCTTCGGCTCCCCGAATCGTTAATGGTCTTATTAGGCGCAGGATAATCATTCACAGGCGGCCAACAAGAAGCAAGAGTCGTGTATGACAAGGCCATTACCACCAACCATACGCTCATCACTGATTTCTTTTCCATAAGATACCTCTTCACGTAACAGTATATTAGTTCTATACTGAGTTATACTACATTTAAAGATACAAGAATAAGAAAATAAAATCAATTTTTATTCATTAGGTCCCCCCATGCAAATAAATCAAATAATATATGGCTTTTTGACTGTGCTACAAGGGGCACCTTTCCTTTTGCTGGTAAAGTCTCTTGCCATTATAGCTAAAAGTATTGTTCTTGGACGGATCATTCACGCGCGAAAAGATGCCAAAGTTCCTGGAGTAATGCTCGTTCTAGGGGTACTGTTTCTTATATCCAATCTTTGGGTAGATATTGCATGGATAATAACTCTTCTAAGACGGGCTACGATTTTTTCAATCAGTAAACCATTTGCTGGAAATGTTATTCGCTTTGGCTGGATCATTAGCACTATTGAGCATACTGCTTTAGCTTTATTTATCGACAGCTTTACCGCATCTTCAAAAAACCCCTCGCTTAAACTGCACCAAAAGATTTATCTATTCTTTTCTGTTGTACTTACAATGGTCGGATCTTATTTCTTCATCTACTTCTGGAATACACCTTTACAACGATTCCCAAGTACCAGCCTGTCATTTGTAAAGTTAACCTACCTCTTTTATCTGGCAATTATCATCTATTCACTTGTTCATGCTTTTCGAGCATTCAGCAAGGGAAGATTTCCAAAAATTCTCACTGCGCAATTGAAAACGTTCCTGGCTGTTATTCTCTTACCCCTTATTATACTAGAATATGCAGCATTCAACCCATTTGCAGACAACATCAATGAGATCTATCTTCTTAATGCAGCCTCAACTCTCCTCATTGCATATGGCTTTTACTTTTTTGCAAAACGCATGATGAGGCTTCGCTTTCTCAATGCCCGCAGTCATACCGAAACAACCTACGATAAAGATTTTATTATCAAATTTAAAAAAACACTGGAAGAGCTTGCACAGGTAACTACTCTTGCTCATATGCGCCACGTAACCGACACATTCTTCAAAAACACCCTTGAAATCCCCGCTGACAAAGTTAATCTGTTTTTCCGCTCGAGCGCTCCCAAAGTTATTTTAGAAGATGATGAAACTGTTTCTTTGAGCGAAAATGAGCTTAATGCTGCAGTCGAAAAACTTTTATCTGAACACGAGCAACAAAAAGAAATCAAACAATTTTTATATAAGCATAAGATTCTGATATTGGATGAGCTTGAATTTACCAACTTTTATGAAAAAGATCACCTTCTTGCGCAATTTACCCAATTTTTGCATACCATAAAAGCTGATGTATTCGTACCCATATTTGAGCAAAAGGTCATCATTGGCTATATCGTCGTTGCTGAAAATGCCCGTGGAGGAAAACTCTATGGGTCAGTAGATCGTGACAAAATGCTCATTTTTTCTACCTACCTTGGTAATATCGTTAACCTGCTTCAGCATAATAATTGGGATGCACTTACTAAAGAGCAAAAAAATCTCAAAGAAGAGCTGTATCATAAGCATCAAGAAGTAAATCAATACAAAGAAAGTATTCGTTCATTTATTCGAACCAATCGTGAACGGAAGATAGGTATTGTTTTTTATAAAAATCGTAAGTTTTCTCTCGCCAACCAGGCAGCACAAGACCTTATTAAAATTGATCTTAACCAAGAACAGGGACACGAACTTACCCAAGCATGCATTAAAATAGCCAAAAACGTTGAAGAATATAAAACCGCTCAATCAATCCTCACTAAAGATGAGCAAGGCAATAAACTTGTTGTAAGCGGAATTCCAAGTGCTGCAAGCAGTTATGTTATCATTACTCTTTATTATCCTGAGATTACCGATACTATTAGTAGCAAGCTAGAATTACTGAACGATCCCTCACAATGGGATTATGTGCTATATCTTGAAACGACCGCTTCCGGAAAGCTTATTAATACACTCATCCCAGGATCCAGTGAACCACTTATCAATTTTAAAATCCAGCTCCTTCAAGCAGCACTCAGCCGTAAGGCACTCTTTCTTGATATGCCTAAAGATGATCTAAAGCCTACTGTAGAAATAATACACCATATTAGCCTACGAAACGAGCTCCAGGTTTTGACCCTTGCCGCTCATGAAAAAAACTATGAAGTTGCAATAAAACTATTTGGTATCAACCCCCTATTTAGTGCACAGGCAAAGGAAGTTCCACTTCTTGAAAAGCTTGATGGGAACGGAACATTATACATTGAAAACATTGAACTGCTCTCTCTTGAAACACAAAACAGCCTCGCAGAATATTTAACGTATGGCTATTACAAACCTATGCGTAGTGATCGTAAAATAGTAAGTAATGCACGTATTATCTGTTCAACTAACCATAATATCGAATTGCTGGTCAAAGAAGGTGCATTCTCTGCAAATCTGTATGCTGTTCTGTCTCAAACCACGTTGACATTCCCATCACTTGTCAGCCTCAAAAAAGGCGAGCTCAGCGAATTAATGGACTCATACGTAGAACAAGCAGTCACCACAAAAGAATTTAAAAGCTTGGTTACGTTCAATGAACGGGAGCGAAACAATTTATTGGACCAAAAGCCTATAAGCCTCCAAGAGTTTAAGGATCATGTCCATCATCTATTACAGCAAAAGTCCCATAAAAAGAACGTAAATGAAATAATTTTTGATGCCAGCACCACAACTGATCCTGAACTTCAACGTATTGTTCGCCTCGGCAAACATGCGCTTAAGGACCCTCGTATGATGCACATTCTTTGGAATAAATTTAAAAATCAAACTAAGATCGCTACCCTACTGGGGGTAAATCGTTCCTCAGTAAACCGACGCTGTAAGGAATATAATCTAAATTAGAGATGCAGATGCAAAGAGATAGGCCTTTTTGCATCTGCACTGGTACTTCTATTAATACTAAAGCCTCAACATAATACTCATGCGTAAGGCTCTCAGTATTCACATTTATAAAAACACTTCTTAGAGAAGGTCTCCGAAGATATCTCCCGTTTCGACAGCCATTTCGTCTGGTGTCTCCATAACAAATTCTTCGGTAACCATTGCCTCAGGAATAGAAGCTGCACGGTGCCCCTTGGCTTCGAGCACTTCGATGGCTTTCCCTTTAGCCTTCATCTGACGCTTAACGGCTTTGTGATATGCTTTACCACTTTTTCCTGGAGCTTTATATTTAGCCTTTTTTGCCATTTTAACTCGTACTGCTCTTTTATGAACCGGTTTGCGTGCTTCATCATGTTTAGGAGCCCACTCACTCTTTGGTACGTCAACATAACTGCAACCACATCCTGCATTAACACCAAGTGAAGAGGCAAGCATTCCAACAATTAATAATGTTAATCCTAGCTTTTTCATAGATTTCCCTTCTTAAGTTTAGCTATTTTTACTAGCTGCATGCGCTGCCATTGCCATATGAGCTTTAGCCATTTTCTGGTGGTGTGCTACTTTTTTAGCCTTTGCCACTTTCTTGGCTACTTCTTTTTTAGCCTGGGCTACTTTTTTAGCTACTTTATGTTTAACCACTTTCTTAAGCACTGCGCGCTTTACATGTTCCGGCACAGCTTTATCGTCTTCTTCTGGTGCCCATTCACTCATTGGTACATCTTTATACACGCATGTTTGTTCAACATAACGACAACCATTACCCCAACATGATCCACATCGACCAAGTACACTCAGCGAACTTGCCATCAAAACAAGAGCGCATAACGTCATTCCAACTTTTTTCATGATTCTCTCCTTTGTACTAGATAAATCTTATTTATATGCATACTTTTTTAGGTTCACTCGAAAGGCCCCCCAAGGGGGGCTAGAGCAGATTACTGCTCTAGCTTCCATTTGTCACCAGTATCAACATAGCGGCAACCTCTGCAGGTAGTCGTACGTCCGTTGTTACAGCATCCACCGAAAATGAACGCTTGTGCAGCGAACGAACTCATAAGAACACCAGCAGCTATTAATGCTAGAAGTGCTTTCTTCATAATGATTCCTTTCTTTGTTTAATCATCAATCATTCGATTTCCCAAAAAAGTCAGGATATCGAGATTTTAAAAATATGCACATTTAACTAATTAAATTGTATTAAATTTCATATAGAAAAATCAATAGTTGGGCTATTTAGAGGGCTATGAGCGTCAAATACTCCTAGCATTGATGCCTTAGCAAAAACGCCAATTATTCGTAGCCTTCAGGCTATTCTTGGTGTATCATGTATACAAACGAATAAGGGCTTTGTCGCTATGATCCCACTATTACTACAGATCAAAAACTTTATGAGCTACGGCCCACAGGCGCAAACCATAGACTTTTCAGCCCATCATTTGATGTGCTTGGTGGGCAAGAATGGCCATGGTAAATCTGCCCTGCTCGATGCTATAACCTGGGTAGTATGGGGCCAAGCGCGGAAGGCAAGTGGCATATCCAAGGCTGACGAAGGGCTTTTACGACTTGGTGAGAGCCAAATGATGGTTTCGTTTGACTGCATATGCAATAACATTCATTACCGCATTAGACGGGAATATAGCATTCAAACTGGAAAGGGGCAAACACAGCTCGATTTTGGAATCGTAGACCCACAAACTAAACATGTTCGCTCATTAACAGACAAGACCATACGAGCGACTCAAAAAAAAATTATTGAGTGCATGGGCCTTGACTATGACTCCTTTGTAAACTCGGCATTCATTCGCCAAGGACATGCAAATGAATTTTCAAAAAAATCACCACGTGACCGCAAAGAAATTTTAGGCTCGATACTTGGGCTGGATCGATACGAAACCCTGCGAAAGAAAGCAAACGAAAAGGCACGGACACTAGGGGCTGAAGATGATGTACTCGCCAAAAGCCTTGAACTTCTTGAAAAGGAATTGACCGAAAAGAAAGGTCTCATAACCAGCCTCGCGGCATTAAAAAAAGAACTCGATGACTGTATAAAACAAGAAAAAGCTTTATCAGAAGAGCAGCAAAAGCTAACAAAGGATCGTACAAAGCTCTCATCAGCAACAGAAGGCCATATTAAAGATGCTCTGGTGCTTGAAAACCTGAACACCGCTATCAAAAAGAACACTGAGACCTTTAACGTCAAAGTAGAAGAATGGCGGGTAATACATAGAAAAAAACTGGCACACGAGGCCACCAAAAAAAATGGTAAACAACACCAAGATCGAATAAAAGAACTCAAACCACGCATTGAGCAACATCGTACTGCTACGCAAGAATTAACGAAGCTCCAACGCCAACTGGGCACACATACTGAGCATCTGACAGCGTCATACAATATCCTTTTTCAAAACTATACAAAGGAACTGCATACTATCCAAGCAAGGATCAAGACTCTGGAAAGTCAAAAAACATTAGTCCAAAATACCGTATCTACCCATCAAAAGGACCTTCAGGAACTCGAAAAAACCATCACCGAAAATCAGAAAAAATTGGGCGCATTACCGGGCATTGATAAAAAGCGCATTGATATCGAACAGCAATTTGAACGGCGAAAAACCTACTATCACACCTTTGTCGCTCAAGGCAATGCGCTATCAAAAGAAGCAGAAGCCCTTGCCAATAAACAAGCCCTCGTTTGCAAAGATGATGCCGCCTGTCCACTATGTAAACAGTCACTGTCAGCTAAACACCGTAATAAAATCACTACAAGCATCAAACAAGAATCCTCCTTTGTCACACACCGTTTAAAGCGATTGGCCCGCGTAATAAAACAATTAAAGGAACTACTGGTAACACAACATAAAAGCCTTGATCAACTGACTAAACAGCAAAACTCAATTCACCAGCTAGAGCAGGAACACAAACATCTCAATACAAAACACACGGACACGCACAAGCTATATCAAAGCGCAATGGAATCACTCGGTCAGATTCAAAAGGAAATGGAAAGTGAAACAAAAGCGTTGAAGGCTCTTTTAAAACAAAAACCTGCTGAACGAGCCGATTTTATACTAGCAGATGCAACATATAAAGCTTTGCAGGAAGCAATAAAAAAACACGAACAAATTCTATCCTTACTTGCTAAAAGTGAGCAAGAATACCATAATGCCGTGCAAACAATGTCAAATACCGTCCAAGAACATTCAGAGTTGCAAAATCAGCTTGCGTTACAGCATGAGCGGGCCAAAGAAATCCATGAGCTTAATAAGCAAATCAAAAAGCTTAAAAAGGAAGCTGCCGCCGTAGCTGGAGCTCACGAACGTCACACCACCCACGCACAAAAAATTACTGCTCTTGAAGCCCAGCAAACCAATCTTACAGAACGCATCCGCACCATTCATACCAATAAAGAACATATCATTAAACAAAAAAGCGCTCTGGAAAGTCACCTTAACCTTCTCGAGCAAAAAGAGCAGACTAAACGAGAAATTATCAAACAGCGCAAACAAATTACCGAACACAAAGAAGATTTTACGTCTTTAGCACAAGCATTTGGAAAAGATGGCATACAAGCGCTCCTTATCGAAGAAGCCATACCAGAGATCGAATCCGATGCTAATGAGCTACTCGGGCGCCTGACTGATAATCAAGCACATATCATGATTGAATCACTACGTGACCTCAAGAGCGGTTCCACACGCGAAACTCTTGATATCAAAATCTCAGACCCCCTTGGGATTAGGCCATATGAACTGTTTTCCGGTGGCGAAGCATTTAGAATTGATTTTGCGCTTCGTATAGCCATTTCCAAGCTGCTTGCAAAGCGTGCAGGAGCTTCACTACAACTTCTCATTATCGATGAAGGTTTCGGCTCTCAAGATGAAGAAGGACTCAGCAACATCATGGATGCAATTCATAAAATTCAGGACGATTTTGCAAAAGTTATCGTCGTCTCACACCTCAACACAATGAAAGATCAATTCCCAACACAACTTAATGTCCTCAAAACCCCACAAGGAAGCATTGTACGCACGATAGAGCAAGGATAGCTTGAGCCCAATGACATCGTCCTAGGCTGTTACATTACCTGAAACAGTCACAAGGTATGGGAAGTGACTTTTTATGGGGGAGATTATCATGTGCATACGCAATGTACCAGCTTATATGTTTTACTGACAATCTAACACGTAGCAAACGACAAACCTCACGAGACTTGCTTTTTCCCATTTAAAGGGAGTAAGATCGATTCATGTAAAGGTGACAATTATATAAAGCAGGAAAAAAATGAGTAAGAAAAAAAGCATCTATATTATTTTAGCCCTGTCGTTCACATACAACAACGTTTCGCTCAATGGGGAATGCACAGTATCAGGGATGGATTTCGAGCTGCCCCAAGGAGCGGGCAACTTAGGCCTTAGCCCGGAAATTGCAGCATTTTCACCTGATGGAGCACTTCTTGCAACCGCAAACAGTGCGTCATCAAGTGTAACCGTATTCCATGTAAACGGTAGCACGTTGGACGATGGCTTAAGTTACGATGTCCCCGAGTTAGGATTATTTGACGAAAATCCCTACGCGTTAGCATTCTCCCCCGATGGAACATTGCTCATTACCGCTAACCCTGACTCGAATGATTTGTCACTCTTTAGCGTAAACAATGGCACTCTAGGCAACAGCACTGAGTACCCGCTCCCAGCGGGAGGAAGCGAACCGCGATACCTTTCATTTTCACCTGATGGAACGTTGTTAGCAACCGCAAACACCGTTTCAAACGATATCTCAGTATTTTCGGTAAATGGAACAACCTTGGCTAACGGCATAAATTTCCCCCTACCATCAAATGGAGCAAACCCTCGATCAATCGCATTTTCCCCTGATGGATCACTGCTAGCCTCTGCCAATCGTGATTCGAATAATATCTCGTTATTTGCGGTGAAAAACAATACGCTAAGCAGTGGGCAAAACTATCCTTTACCCGAAAATGGAGACACGCCTTCATCAGTAACATTTTCTCCTGATGGAACACTGCTTGCCACCTCCAATGTAGTCTCAGAAGATGTCACAATATTTTTAGTAAACGGCAATGAGTTAGGTTCTGGAAAAAATTACCCATTGAAGGGCGGAGATTTAGCAGGTTACGCCCCTCACTCAATAATGTTCTCACCTGATGGAGCTATTCTCGCAACAGCCAATTCTGCAGGTGATAGCGTTTCGTTATTCACTATAAACGAGGATGCTTCATTACAAAATGGAAAAGCCCTTAAGCTCCCACCCGAACAAGTTTCAACTGGCCAACAATCAAAACTTGTGCCAAGGTCAGTAGCATTTTCTCCCGACGGAACGCTATTGGCAACGGCAAACGATGCCTCGCATAGTGTATCTCTTGTTGAGTTTGCTTGCACCTCGTCAGCGCAACAGATACCCATGATGTTGATACTGAAAGAACTCTTTCTACGCTGCTACGGCAGATAGTTAATTATTATTTCAGGTCATTCTTAACACCTGTAAATAAACAGTATCCACTATCAAGATCATGCAGTAATCGAAAATCAAAGACAAGACATTATTATAAGCTTTCTTATAAGTTCTTATGTCGGCAATTTTTAATGACTCTTACCCTCTACATAAGAATACTAAAAGGGATAAAACAGCTATAATAGATACTGTCGCATTAATAATACCTCTGATAAAAGCCATATGCTTTACTTGAAAGAAACATCCATGACATCAAAAAAACTAAAACAAAACATACACGGTTGGCTCAATTTCAATAAGCCAAGCGGTATCTCGTCTGCTCGAGCCCTTAGTAGGGTCAAACGATTATTTAACGCAAAAAAGGCTGGCCATGCAGGAACGCTCGACCCACTTGCTGAAGGTATTTTGCCGATTGCCTTTGGTAAAAAAACTAAAGAGGTTAACAGGCTTATGGAGGCTCCAAAAACATACATCTTTACGATAACCTTTGGAACTCAAACTGACTCGGACGATGCAAATGGCTCTGTTATCCATACATCAGAGGTGCGCCCCGTTTTGCACGATCTAAAGGCACTTTTGCCACATTTTACTGGAATGATAACGCAACTACCCCCACAAATTAGCGCGATTAAAATAGGTGGAGAACGAGCCTACAAGCGTGTACGCCGAGGTGAAAGAGTTCCACTACCTCCCCGGCAAGTAAATGTGGCCTCCTTCAAACTCATGTCAACTGAACCCACCTCACCTTCCAAAAACAAGCCGGAACCTCATCTGCAAACCGCAACCTTGTGCGCAACTGTCTCAAAAGGAACCTATATTAGATCAATTGCACGAGATATAGGTAGCAAGCTAGGCTGCCTCGGTCATGTCAGTTATTTACAAAGGACGAAAGTAGGATCTTTTAGCATTGAAAGCGCCTTTACCCTCGAAGAACTTGAACACACAACCAACAACAACAACAACATTATAAAACTTCTCTCCAGCAACGTGGAATGAGCCGACGCGCACCATTGTAATACGAATTTGATATAACATGAGCCAATGTATACAACAGGTCAAGGACGCAGTCCTTGTCGTCGGCGGGGACGAAACCCCGCACTCTTATATCAATAGGCTTTGGTATTATTTTGTGATTTTTCGGAACTAGTTTGCGCTGTATTAAATCCTGCATATTTATACAGCGAAAGTCTCTTCATATAAGGCATAATACCCGCATTCTGGAGATACATAACTGCATCAATCCCCGCTTTGGTACCGTCACCTTCTGCTACAATAACCTGACGGTACATTGGATCTTGTTGGACACATTCACCACAAGCAAAAACGCCAGGAATAGTTGTTAACTGGCTCCGTCCCTTTGTAACAAGGTAACCCTCTTCGGTTACTGGAAGGAAAGGCTTAAAGAGTTCAGTGCTTGGCAAATGCCCAATTGCTAGAAATAAACCACTGATGTTTACCGGCCGTCTTTCGCCTGTCTGTGAATCTTCTATAATGACATGCGTCATCCCATCAGTATCACCGCAAATTTCAACCACTTTCTTATTCATAGCAATGGTAACATTACTTACTGAGTCAAGGAGTCTGCGTACGGTAGGCGCCGCACGCATTTTATTCGAACGTACCCACATGGTAACAGTCCGCGCATGTGAGGAAAGCAGCAGGGCTTGAATAACTGCGGAGTCACCCCCTCCTACGACTCCGACATCAAGCCCCTCAAAAAAACCCGCATCGCAAATAGCACACGTTGATACGCCATTCCCGTAAAATTTATCTTCACCCTTCACACCGAGCATCTTAGGTTTAGAGCCAGTTGCAATAACCACGGTAAGGGCACGTATAATATCTCCATTCGCTAATTGAAGCACAAACGGCCATGTGCCAAAATCTACTGAAACTACCTGCTCAGGAACCAGCTGTACTCCAAAGTCTGCTGCCTGTTTTCGCAACGCCTGCATAATCTTTTTACCCGTATTGCGGTTAAAACCAGGAACATTCTCAACAAGGTTACTTTGCATTAGCTGTCCCCCCCATTGCGGCCCCATAAACACTGCCGTGGGAATATCTCCACGCATTGTTGCAATCGAAGCTGCTAAGCCCGCAGGCCCAGCCCCAATAATAGCCGTTCCAGTCATATTCCTAAACTGGCTCAACCGTGCTGAATCCCGTGTTGCATCATAGGAAGCCTCAATGCCTACACTATTGCTACAGACAAGCGTAACACTAACAATAGTGATCGTAAGACATAGCATAAGGTAACGGTGCTTCATCATGCGACCCCCTTTTGTTTTATCGCATATAATTACTATACCGTGATGGGGATACACATAACAAGAATCGCCTATGAATTCATTTAGAAATTTATTATAATTTTAAAAATACCTATTTAAAGGCGTTTTTTAATCAAAATGTTACAATATTTTCTCAAGAAAGACCAAGGATATCAGTAATTTAGATCAGTAATTTAGAATGGCAGAGGCAATCCCTATATCAAACAGTAACACAAGTAAAAATGCTAGACAAAACTATATACTCTTACACCCATTCAACGCGTGCCATCTCGGACGTATCGCTTGCTCGCCGACCAAGTTTTATCATACGAGTGTAGCCACCTGGGCGCTCCGTGTACCGAGGCGCGATCTCCTTAAAAAGTGTCACGAGGGCGCTTTCTTTGTATGGAAGCATTGCTTTTGCACGGCGGCGTGCGGTAACCGTGTTGCCCTTACGCGCTATGGTAACAAGACGTTCGGCGAATTTGATGACTTCGCGCGCACGTGCTTTGGTTGTTTTAAGATGCCCTTTTTCAATCAGGGTGATCGTTTGATTACGGATCAGGGCTCTTTTATGAGACCCAGAAAGATTAAGTTTTTTTCTACCGCTCTGATGTATCATTGCTCGCCTCTTCGGTCGCTAAAAAGTTTTTAACATCATCTTCACTAATATCCATTCCAAAGGTAAGACCAAAGCTCTTCATGCTATCGCGTACTTCGTCATAGGACTTCCTACCAAAGTTTTTAATTTTAAGTACTTCATCCTCAGACAAGTTTACTAGATCGATAATCCTCTTTATGCCAGCATTAAGCAGACAATTATGCGCACGTACTGAAAACTCCAACACATCAATTGGCTTTAACAATAGGTCAAGCGGCAGTCCCTGCAACTTACTTTCCGCTTCGCTCATTGCTGCTTCTTTTGATTCATCAGGCAACGGCTTTGAGATATCATTAAATGGAATCTCAGGCACAGAAAGAAAATGCTCATATTGTGTACGTAGAACAGAAACAGCATAGTGAAGAACGTCTTCAGGACTTTGCGTACCATCGGTCATCACAATTAATGTAAGCTTGTCATAGTCAATATCACGTCCAACACGCGTTTTTTCAACAGAGTAGGTCACACGACGTACGGGGGTAAACATGGCATCTAAATAGATACGCCCGTCTTCCTGAAGTGCTTTCCCAACTGGCCACTGAGCTGCCTGATAACCACGTCCAGATTCAACAAAAAAAGTGATATCCAATTTCCCACCCTCAGAAACATGTGCTATTACATGATCTTTATTGACAAGTTCAAGATGATCGTCAGCAACAATATCCGAAACTCTTGCTACTGCTTGCCCATCAACATTAAGGCGCATGGTACCCGGCTCACCTGTAGTATTTTTTACCACAACACCTTTACAATTCAGTGCAACTTGCATCGCATCTTCTACAATACCAGGTAGTGTAGAAAACTCGTTATTGACACCCTTAATGATTACGGATGTTACCGCAGATCCTTCAACTGCTCCTAATAATACTCGACGCAATCCTCCGCCTAAGGTAAAACCAAACCCCGGCTCAAGAGGTTGAGCTATTAGCTCACCAAATGTGGCGTTCAAGGTATCTTTATTCCACGCAAGTTTTGGAATAGTTAACGGTTGATATTCCTTCGGTGTTGTCATAATGCCACTCCCACAACTAATTAACTCTATTTCGAATAGAGCTCTACAATCAAGTTTTCTTCTACCGGTAACGGTACATCCGCACGCACCGGCAATCTCAAAATACGCCCACTACGAGCTGCTTTATCTAATTCAAGCCAATCAGGCACCCGTACATTGGTATTGAGTCGTTTATCAACAACATCTTTTAAAAAAGATTCATGTTTTAATGTCTGTGGTGATAACGTAATAACATCATCCACAGACACAATAATTGATGGCGTGTATACACGTTTGCCATTGATAAGAATATGACCATGCGCCACAAGCTGCCGCGCCTGTTTGCGGGTTGACGCAAATTTTAGACGATATACTACGTTGTCAATACGACGCTCCAAAAGACTTAATAACTGTTCGCCTGTTGCTTCTTTACTTCGTCGTGCAATACCAAAAAAACGCCTGAACTGCCGTTCACGCATGCCATAGGTTTCTTTTACTTTCTGTTTTTCTGTAAGCTGACGCCCATATTCACTCTGTTTGCGAGGCCGTTTACCACGAGCACCTGGCGCCCCTCGTGTATCCTTTGATTTGGTTCCCGCACTTTTTGGCCCACTCTTGCTTCCTGCCGGTGATTGTTGACTCGAAACTGCTTGTTCTACCATGACTCATCTACTTTCAAGGTTATAATTATCCACGACGTTTTTTTGGAGGACGACATCCATTATGCGGCAGTGGTGTTACATCCCGCAAAACCGAAATGGTAAAGCCTGCAGCCTGCATCGATCGGACTACCGAGTCCCGACCAGAACCTGGCCCCCGCAAATTGATTTCTACATTTTTAATACCCAACGCCGCCATATCGCGCGCAAGAGTAGAACCGATCTGTGCTGCCGCAAATGGTGTACCTTTACGTGAGCCCTTGAAGCCAAGCTTACCAGCACTACCACGTAACAAGACCTCTCCTTCAGGCGTTGTTACTGAAACCAATGTATTGTTAAATGATGATTTTACATTTACAATAGCGTTTTCAGTTCGTTTCAGTTTTTTTGCTTTTTTATATGCCATCCTATGTCAATCCCTTATTTCTTAGTAACTTTACGCTTAAGCGCAACCACTGAGCCAGCTTTACGCGGCCCTTTGCGTGACCGTGCATTTGTTTTCGTTCGCTGTCCACGTACCGGTAACCCTTTTTTATGGCGCAAACCGCGATAACTGCCAATCTCACGTAACCGACGTATGTTCAACATGACTTCTTTACGAAGATCACCTTCAATCCGAAACTGAGACGTGAGTGCTTTTTGAATAGAAGCAATCTCGGTATCAGTCAGATCTTTTACGCGCTTATTAAGATCAATTTTAAGTTGCGACAAAATGTCACGCGACCGAGCAAGACCAACCCCATGTAAATAGGTTAATCCATACTCAACGCGCTTGTTTGCCGGAAGCTCTACACCTTCTATTCGTGCCATAGTTATTCAATCTCCGTTTCTAACCTTGCCGTTGCTTGTGTCTTTGATTTTTTGTACAAAGAACACGCACGAAACCTTTACGTTTAATAATTTTACAATCACGGCAAATACGTTTTACTGATGTTCGTACTTTCATATCGTCTACCTTTACTTTTCTTCTTCAGGTTTTCGTTCACCCTTATACCGTAAAACAATACGTCCACGGGTCAAATCATACGGTGAAAGCTCAAGGGCAACCTTATCACCAGGCAATATCCTAATGTAATGCATACGCATTTTTCCTGACACATGCCCCAGTACAATATGGCCTCCTTCTATTTCAACACGAAACATTGCGTTAGGCAAGGTTTCGCGTACAATACCGTCAACGCGTATAATATCTTCCTTCTTTGCCATTCTTTAGCTCACCCGCGTTACAATATCAGGCCCATTATCGGTAATAATAACCGTATCCTCAACATGCGCCGCCAAACTTCCATCAACGGTTCGCGCCGTCCATCCATCAGCCATTACATAAACATGATGCTTACCCATAGTAATCATCGGTTCAATCGCAAATGCCATACCGGCCTTTAAAACAGGTCCCTCACCGGCACGTCCGTAATTTAATATTTCAGGATCTTCATGCATGCGCGCACCAATACCATGGCCAGCAAAATCCCGTACAATGCCAAATCCATATTCCTCGATCGTACATTGTATCGCATGGCAAATATCACCAAGTCTTCCACCGACAACGGCTTTTTCAATACCTTTATTTAGTGCTTCTTGGGCTGCACTAATAAGTTGAGTAACACCCCCTTGCACTCTCCCAACAGTAAAACACCGAGCCATATCTGCACAGTATCCTTTAAAGGAGGCACAAACATCTACCTTAACAAGATCACCAGTGCTAATAATCCGCTCTTCATGCGGAACACCGTGAACCACCTCGTCATTGAGAGAAATACAACTTGCATGGCGATACCCCATATATCCCTTAGATTGCGAAACAAGCTGCCGATTAACAAGCTTTTTCTCAATAATGCTATCAAGCTCGAGCGTACTCATCCCTGGCTCAATGCAAACGACCAACTCATCAAAAAGCTGGCTCAATAAGGTACCAGCCTCTTTCATTTTACGACACGCATTGTTATCTTTAATTACAATCATAAGGTCCAACACACAATTTCGATGTTAAATCTTCAAAAACAGTTTTCAAGTTAGGCTCTACACATACGGTATGTACCGTATGATGACGCTCCTCAAAATAATCCAATAACGCTTGTTCATGTTCGTAATACTGCCCAAGACGCTTTTGTACATTTACTTCACTATCATCGTCACGCCGCTCGAGCAAAGCAAAACAACGCGCACATGTTTGCGCCCTGCTTTTGCTATCGACACCTTCAAGGGCATAAACACTCTGGCACAGCACATTAGAACATATAAAACGACTACGCAATCTCGCACATACCGTTTTAGGTGAAACTTCAAGATGAACAATAACCGTCTTGCTCTCAGCATAATTGCTATATAGCATCTCATCAAGCTTTTTGGCTTGTTCAACTGTACGTGGGAATCCATCCAACATAATCGGGATGTCTGATCCCCCCAGTGACTGTACTTCTCGATTGACTAATTCAAGGATGAGTCCATCTGATACCAGTTTACCAGATTTTATAGCAAAATCTATCTTCTTGCCCATTTCCGATCCCGATTTAATCTCCCTGCGACACAAATTACCTGTCGCAAGGCATCGCCAGCCCAATTCTCGCTCACATAAGTCCGCCACAGTACCCTTTCCAGAGCCTGGTGGCCCAAGAAATACATAAATACTTCTTCTTCCCATCATTTATCGTGCAACCCGCGTTTTCAGGCGCCCCGATCGCAAGAATCCTTCGTATCTGTGCTCTATAAGATACGATTCAATTTGTGCTGCCAGCTCGAGGGCAACCCCTACCACAATCAATAAGGATGTACCGCGCAATACAAAAGGCATAGACAAAGTCTTAATAATAATATTTGGGAAAATAGCAAGAAACCCGAGATACAATGCCCCGATAAATGCAATACGCGTCAGAACATAATCAAAATACTGAGCCGTTTGTTTACCTGGCCTAATGGTTGGTATAAAGCCCCCACTCTTTTTAAGTTGTTCAGCAAGATCTTGGGCATTAAATAACAATGCTGTGTAGAAAAACGTAAAGAAAAAGATGAGAGAAAAATCTACGGTATTATATACAAAGCCACCATCCTGCAATGATTGAACAATCGTTCTGAAAAATGCAATACGATCACTAAAAAACTGAGCTATAAAAAGGGGAATACTAATAACCGAGCCCGCCAAAATCGCTGGCATTACGCCCGAGGGATTAACTTTAAATGGGATATACGTGCTTTGACCAGCATACACCCGCTGCCCTACAACGCGACGGGAATATTGTACGGGAATTTTCCGCTCTCCCTTTTCCAGAAATACCACACATGCAGCAAGCCCAATAAAGAGAGCAAGGACAAACAAGGCCGTTAAAAGAGAGAGATTACCCATACTGACCGCATTCCATGTCTTAATGATCATATTGGGAAAACCAGAAATGATACCAGCAAAAATAATGAGAGAGCTTCCATTGCCAATACCATACAATGAGATTTGCTCACCAAGCCACATCACCAGAACAGCCCCCGTCGTTAGGGTTAAAACAAACAAGAACTTAAAACCAAGACCCGGGGTGATAACCAGATTCTGACTCTCAAGCATTTTAGCATAACCAAGACTGTACCCTATACTAAGAAATATGGTCAAATAACGCGTATATTGATTAATTATTCGGCGTCCGTACTCACCTTCTTTGCTTAACTGTTCAAGACTCGGCACCGCCATGCTTAACATCTGCATCATAATCGAAGCAGTAATATATGGACCTATCCCCAGTGCAAAGATCGTCGACTGTGATAAACTTCCTCCAGAAATCATATCTAGATAACCGAGTAATCCTCCAAACTGCTTACTTTGCGCTAAGAACTGTTTGACAAGATCAATATTGACACCAATCGCCGGAATACGGGCTCCCAAACGATACACTATTAAAATACCAAGTGTTATAAGAAGTTTTTTAGTTAATTCAGGAATCTTAAATATGTTTTTAACATTAATTAAATTAATCACAGACTCTCCTTGATCACTACTGCGGTTCCACCACCAGCCTCCACAGCTTCACGCGCTTTTTTACTAAAAGCATGGGCCGTTACCGATACCTTTTTAGAAAGGGTACCATCAGCCAAAACCTTCAATCTAACTTTGGTAGCCCCTTTGATAATTTTTTTTGCACGCAATGCCTCAATAGTTACCTCTTCACCTTCAACAAAGTGTTTATCTATAAGGCCAATACTAATTATTGCGTACTCCTTTTTAAACGGAACGTTAGTAAAGCCCCGCTTAGGCAAACGACGCACGAGCGGCATCTGACCACCTTCAAATAATACGCCTATCCCTGCCCCAGAACGCTTTTTTTGGCCACTATGCCCTCGTCCTGAAAACGAACCGCGCGCCCCTCCTCGGCCAACACGCTTTCTTTTCTTTCCTGCGCCCTTCAATTGGCTAAGCTTTGCCATGAGTTCCCTTTGCAATTTCTGTTACGGTTTTACCCCGCAAGTGTGCAAGTTCAGATGCCGTCCTGAGTTGCGCAAGTGCATTCAAGGTTGCTTTAACAACATTTTGTCCACACCGGGATGGTCCGATCGTTTTTGTCAATACATCCGTTACCCCCAACGCCTTCATAACTGCTCGAACTGCCCCACCAGCAATCACACCAGTACCACGACCTGCCGGACGTAGCATTACGGTAGTAGCACCGTGCTTGCCAAGAACCTCATATGGTAATGTTCCCCCGCGAAGAGCCACAGTAAACAGATTTTTGCGTGCAGCTGCAGTCGCTTTAGCAATCGCTGAAGACACTTCACGACTTTTACCAAGACCAATACCTACTTTTCCTTCCTGGTCACCCGATACGACAAAGGCAGAAAATGCAAACCGTTTACCACCCTTAGTAACCTTGGTAACCCGGTTAACACTCACAACGGTATCAACAAATGTTTTTTCTTTTTCTGTCATCAGTAATCCTCATACCGGTTAAAAATTGAGGCCACCTTCACGTAGCCCATCTGCTAAGGATTTTACACGACCATGATAGCGAAAGGCACCACGATCAAAAACAATATCCTTTATTCCTTTATCAATAGCTTTTTGGGCAAGCTCTACCCCAACCTTTTTTGCAACAGTCTTCTTATCACCTTTAGGTTTATCAATTTGTAGCGAAGAAAAGCTTACTACCGTTTTGCCCTTATTATCATCTATAAGCTGGGCATATATGTGCTTTGCACTTCGAGAAACTGAAACACGAGGTCGCAAACGCGTAATGGCATCCCGCACCCGTTTAACTCGGCGTACTTTTCTTTCTTTTAATTTTCTTTGAGTTGACACGTTTTAAACTCCATATGCGTTTAGGCTAGTGCAACTAGTTACACTTTAGCTTTACCTGCTTTTCTTCTAATTTCTTCACCAACATACCAAATACCGGTACCTTTATAGGGCTCTGGCTTTCGCAAGTCACGAATCCTACTACAAATCTTACCCAACGCCTCCTTATCAGCTGACGTAAACGTCAATAGTTGGCCTGACTTATCAACAGTCAATTGCACCTCTTTTGGAAGAGGTACATCAATCTTATGACTAAATCCTAATGAAAGATTCACCTTATCACCTTGCACAATTGCTTTATATCCAAGGCCAACAATTTTAAGCTGTTTTGAAAAACCTTCATCAGCCCCTTTGATTTTATTAGCAAGCAATGCACGATGCAACCCCCATAATGCATTAACACGTTGCACCTTTGCACGCGCATCTGATGCCGGTTTAACAACCAAGGTCTTATCAACAATCTCCGCACGCAACTCCGCAGGAAGCATATGAGAGCCCGAGGCAAGTTTACCCTTATAGGTAACCTCATTGCCGTCAACGTTAACCGTTGTATTTCCTAGTGGTATTGGCTTTCTTCCTATCTTAGACATTCCATGCTCCTACCAAACCGAACACAATACTTCGCCACCAAGCGACTGGGATCGTGCTTGCTTATCTGTCATTAAACCTTTATTTGTACTTACAATCGACATGCCCAGACCACCGATAACAGGAGTAAGCTCTCTATAACCGGTATATTCCCGTCGCCCCGGTTTACTTATCCGCTTTATTTCGTGAATCACTGATTCACCGTCCACATACTTTAGATCAACCGTTATCGATGATTTTGTTGGAACATCTTTGTTAACAGTATAACCCCGAATAAAGCCCTCGTCTTTTAAAAGCCGCGCTATTTCTTCTCGCATGCTTGAATACGGAGCAGTAACCTTCATTTTCGACGCATAAATTCCGTTTCTGATAATGGTCAAAAAATCGCTTATGGTATCAATAGACATTATAACCTCACTCCTTACCAACTGGCCTTTTTTACCCCCGGCAGAAGGCCAAAGGAAGCATAGTGCCTAAAGCACAGTCGACATAATTTAAAAATTCTCATATACCCTCGTGAACGGCCACATAGCTGACAACGGTTACGATGCCGTACCGCAAACTTGGGCTTTCTTTTTGACTTTTCAATCAATGCTTTACGCGCCATATCTTTTCCCTATGTAGTCTTTCTAAACGGCATCCCCAACTCCTCAAGCAGTGCACGCGCAGCAGTATCATTGGTTGCCGATGTTTTAATAGTTATATTCATTCCCGAAACTTTCTCACCTGTAAGATGCTCAGTTTCAGGAAAAATGGTCCATTCTTTAACGCCAAGGTTATAATTCCCTCGGCGATCAAATTTTACTGGAACCCCCTGAAAATCACGGACCTTAGGAAGTGCCAAATTGATAAACTTATCTAAAAAATCATACATGGCTTTCTTTCGCAAGGTTACCATAACCCCAATGGGCATCCCCTCACGAATTTTAAAGCTTGCTATCGACTTACGCGCCTTGGTCTGCACTGGTTTTTGCCCAGTTACTTGCTCAAGAATCGCCGAAGCTCGCTGTAATGCCCGTGAGTCGTTCACTGCTTCCTTGACCCCAACATTTATTACTATCTTCTCAAGCTTTGGCACTTCCATAACGTTCTTCAGATTCAGCTTTTCTTTCAAAGCAGGCCTCATTTTATCTTCATACTGTTTTTGTAATCGCGATTTAGCCATCCTTATCTCCTACCACGTTGCCGCGCAACGATTACATTCTCTTTCTTTGTGCCCACCTTCACCCACTTTCATGCGTACTCGAGCTGGTTTATCGCATGATGGACATACCGGCATAACATTAGAAGCATTAATAAACGCCTCTTGCCGTTTAATACTAGACGTTTCACCCGTCCGGCGCGCTTTATAATGACGAGTAGCAAGTGCTATTCCTTTGACCAATATACGCCCTTTTTTTGGTTCAACTTCCAAAACAGCTCCACGTTTTCCTTTATCTTTGCCTGTCATAACAAGCACCGTATCATTTTTTTTGATTCGCATCATGCTAACACCTTACAACACTTCATACGCAAGCGACGACACCTTCGGACTAATCGCCCGTACTTCACGAGGTACCGGTCCAAAGATACGCGTTCCTATAGGGGTAGGATCATCTACACTTTTAACAACAACCGCTGCATTATCACCAAAGCGAATATAACTTCCATCTTTACGGCGATGTTCCTTACGTGTACGAACAACCACCGCGGTAACAACGTCACCCTTTTTAACTTGGCCACCCGGAATAGCATCTTTTACCGCACACCTAATGATATCGCCTACCCGAGCAAAACGCTTACCGGTACCACCAACAATATGTATACATTGCAGGCGCTTCGCACCTGAATTATCCGCAACGTCTAGGTATGATTCTTTTTGAATCATGATTATCCTTTAATTCTCTTTCGTTTTATTGAGCCGTTTTAATAATTTCAGCAAGGTACATATATTTATCTTTCGACTTTGGCCTACCTTCTATGATACGCACAATATCGCCTATATGGGCCTTTTCATCTTCATCATGTACTTTGTATGACTTGGAAGCACGCACAACCTTTTTTACCACAGGATGAAAGTATGCACGATCAACCTTTACCACTACTGTCTTTTGCATTTTATCAGAAACAACGGTACCCGTATATTCCTTCGTTAATGACTCTTTTTGTTTCATATCTTCTTTTTCATTTACCATCGTACAATCAACCTTGTTTCATTAACGGGGATAACTCCCCTGGTTTAATAAGGTGAGTCCACACGCAATGGCACGACGCAATACATCTTTTCGTGCTGCAAAGTCCTTAATAGGCGACGTTGCTGCCTGCAAACGCAAAGAAATAAGTTCACGCCGAAGGTCTTCAATCTTCGTCTTCAACTCACGTTCTTCCATCGACTTCATTTCTTCTTTGATCACTTTAAATTTCATGATGCAACTCGTGTATCAATAGGTTTTTTACGTTTTACAAAGCGTGTTTTCATCGGCAATTTATATGCAGCACCACGTAATACCTCTTTCGCAAGTTTTTCATCAAGTCCTTGCACCTCACAAATAACACGATCACGTTTGACTACTGCTACCCATGCATCAACGCCCCCTTTACCTTTACCCATCCGTGTTTCAGCAGGTTTTTTGGTAATAGGTTTGTCTGGAAAAACACGCAGAAACAATTTACCAATTTTTTTTAATTTTCTTGTAATCGTAACACGCATTGCCTCTATCTGCTGAGCGGTCATCCACGCAGGCTCCACTGCTTGTAATCCATATTCACCAAACACTACCTCACGGGCGCCCTTAGAGCGTCCTTTACGCGTGCCTCGCTGCACCTTTCTGTATTTAATTTTTTTGGGCATTAACATGGCATAACTCCGTCACGCTTGCTTTCCAGCTTTATATTCACCTTTACTAATCCACACTTTAACCCCGATCATTCCGTAGGTCGTCATTGCCTTTGCAAAACCGTAGTCAACATCAGCACGCAACGTATGCAATGGAGTAGATCCGACACGAAGCCATTCGCTCCGCGCGATTTCCGCACCGCCAAGACGACCAGCCACGCGAATCTTAATCCCTTTAGCCCCTGCACGCATGGTGTTTGATCCTGCTTTTTTCATTGCCCGCTTAAAACTTACGCGCCGCTCCAACTGATCCGCTATACTTTGTGCTACCAATTGTGCATCTAAATCGGGTACCGGTATCTCGGTAACTGAAACCTCAATATTTTTTCTTCCTAAAATGGAAGCCATGCGACGGCGTATCATTTCCATTTCCTGTCCCTTTTTACCAATAAGCACACCGGGACGAGCTGCATGAAGAACAATACGCAAAGTATTATTAGTCTTTTCAATTTCAATACGACCAATATCAGCGTTCTTAAACTTTTTTGCAAAAAATTGCCTAATCTGCAGATCTTCTAAAAATTGTTTTCCATAATCCTTGATATCACGCGAAAACCAACGTGAAGGCCAGGTACGATATATGCCAGTTCTAAAACTAATCGGGTTAACTTTCTGTCCCATACTTTTTCCTTTGTAACGACTCACGTAACTCGTTTACAATCATCGTCATTCACTCTTTTTTGTTTTAGGTTCTAATATCACACGAATATGACATAACCGCCGCCGCTGAAACATCGCCCGACCCTGTGCACCTGGTTTATAGTAAACAAACTGGGGCCCTTGATCCACGCTAATTTCCTTAATCATCAGTTCTTGCTTGTCGATATTCTCTAAACTTTTTGCATTCGCCACTGCAGACTCAATAACCTTTTTTATTGGCCTTGAACGACGAGACTTATACGTTTCAAGCCAGCCAAGTGCATACGGCACTCCCTTACCACGAACCACATTAACTAGCGGGCGTAGCTTATAAGGAGAGTAGGGAACGTATAAAGACTTTGCACTAAATTGCATTGCAATCCTCATTAATTGTTTCTATTTCACTTGTTAATACTGTACATGATTTCCGGTATAGGAGCAAATTATCATTATCCCTAACCCATCAATCTTACGGTGTTTTTTCTCCTGCTTTACGCTGACCACTATGCAAGCGAAACGTTCTCGTTGCTGCAAACTCACCAAAGCGGTGGCCAACCATATTCTCGGTCACATACACTTGCACAAACTTTTTTCCATCATGCACCGCAAATGTCATGCCAACAAACTCAGGAAGCACCATACTCCGCCGAGACCATGTTTTAATAATTTCTCGTTTGGTCGATTCTTTAGCTTTCTGCACTTTCTTAAGAAGCGAAGCATCTACAAACGGTCCTTTCTTAGTCGATCGCGCCATCGAATCCCTTCCTATTTCTTCTTCTTTCTACGTTTAATTATAAGGGGATTAACACGTTTACGTGTCTTTGTTCCCTTAGCACCTTTCCCCCAAGGACTAACCGGGTGCGTGCCAGATTTAGAACGACCTTCACCACCACCATGAGGGTGATCAATTGGATTCATTGCCATACCTCTAACGGTTGGTCTAAATCCACGATGTCGCGTTCTTCCTGCTTTTCCCCAACTGATATTTTTATAGTCAGCATTACCTAACTCACCAACCGTTGCCCAACAGGCTTTGTGGACCATACGAATCTCACCAGATGGCATTTTTAATGTAGCATAATCACCTTCTTTGGCCACTAACTGAGCTGCTGTCCCAGCACTGCGTGCAAATTTTCCACCGGAGCCAGGAGTAATTTCAATGTTATGGACCATAAATCCCATAGGAATATTATCAAGCGGCAAGCTATGACCAACTTTTGGCTCAACATCCTCACCCGCAATAACCGTAGACCCTACGCGAACGCCATTAGGTAATAGCATGTAATGCTTTGCACCATTCGCATAAAAAATAAGCCCTATCCGCACATTACGGTTTGGATCGTACTCTATCGCTGCAACTTTTCCTTCCACACCACGTACTTTTCGAGCAAAGTCTACCATGCGATACTTACGTTTTGCACCACCACCGCGATGCCGCACGGTAATGCGCCCATAGACGCCCCGACCACCTTTTTTATGAAGGCCCTTCGTAAGTCGCCGCTCTGGCTTTTTCTTTGTAATGTCCTCTGAACCCACATATGATTGGGTTCTTTGTGATGGACTACGTGGCTTTCTTTTATGAATCATGGTAATTACCTTTGTTATTCCTTCTATACGTAATATACGTTAGGCACTATACGGTACCACTCTTTAGAGTGTGCCGGTGGGGGCTACCACTTCAGGGGGCGCTCCCATTGCGCTAAAATCCATTGATTGCCCTTTTTTAAGCGTAACCAATGCTTTCTTTCTTTTCTTTCCAATAACTGTCTTTCGTCCAGCGCGACGTGCCTTGCCTTTAACAAGAGTCACACGAACTTTTTCAACATCAACGTTAAACAATTTTTTGAGCGCCCGAGCAATCTGAGGCTTATTAGCCTGAGGGTGTACTTCGAGTACCAGCTGATTTTTATTCTGATTGAGCTGGTATGCTTTAGATGTTACCCAGGGCCCTCGTATAATGTCATATGCGGTTAGTTCCATGTCTGTACCATTTGGTTAAACTGATCACGATCTTTTGCAAGTACCACCCAATAATCGCTTTTAGCAAGCATATAGGCATTTGGCTGGTCAAAATATGCACACTCAACACCCGGAATGTTCCTAAATGCTACGGCTAATATTGCATCCTCAGGACGAATAAACACCACAACCTTCTTTCCTTCGAGCCCCAACTTTTTAAAGCTTGAAATTACGTCCCGCGTCTTAGGCACTCCCTCGAAGGTTAAATCTAATGCAACCACGCGCTCATTTGATAGTCGCTCGTCAAGAAGTGCTCGCATAACTTGGCGCTTGATAGCGCGATTAACTTTAAGCTTACGCACACGTTGCTGTGGGCCAAAGGTAACACCACCTTTTCTCCATAGCGGAGATCGGCGCGAACCAGCTCGCGCACGCCCAGTGCCTTTTTGCTTCCACGGTTTTTTGGTAGAAAAAGAAACCTCGCTACGGCCTTTTGCTTTTACCGTTCCTTGACGCCAGTTTTGCATTAAAGAACGAATATACTCCGCAAATCCTTGTGCCACCTGTGATGCACGACGCGCCTTTAGGCCAAGGTCATCAACCTTAATAACATGAGACGCCTGTCTCTTTTGCTGTGTCGGATTGTCAGTGCTCTGCTTTATAGTCATCGTTATCCACTTTTCTGTACAAATACTAATGAACCTGCTTTACCCGGCACGGAACCTTTAACAAATATGATCCGCTCAGAAGGTTCAACTTTAATTACTTCAAGATTTTTAATCGTCTGCCTTGTCGTACCCATATGGCCAGGAAGCTTTTTACCTTTAGGAACACGACCTTGCGTCGCCATAAAGCCTATCGACCCCGGTCTGCGTCCCATCGTATCACCGTGACTTGCACGACCACCCGCAAAACCATGTCGCTTAACCACTCCCGCAAATCCTTTTCCGATGGTAATACCACTCACTAAAACACGATCTCCTTCAGCGAAAAGCTCTTCTAAAGGAGTCGTATCTCCTACCGTTACCGATACCTCCTCATCCACTGGAATTTCGCGAATCATTTTAAAATATTTCTTAGGCTCTTTGAGCCATGCTTCGCTTGCTGCCTCATCCTTATATGCGTCGCGCACTAAGCCAACAACAACAGCATTGTAACCGTCCCGCTCAGCAGTTTTTTGGCGTATGACTTTCCAGTCAGAAAGATCCAAAGCAGTTACCGGAACCACAACACGGTTAGCCCCAAATAACTGTGTCATTCCTATTTTTTTACCCCAAAAGCCCTTCATGGACATCTACCTTTCATTTACCTAATTTCAACATCAACGCCTGCAGAAATATTGAGCTTCATCAACGCATCCATCGTTTGATCTGATGGCGTTACGATATCAAGAATGCGCTTATGTGAAACCAGCTCAAACTGCTCGCGCGCTTTTTTATCCACATGTGGTGATCGTAACACGGTAAAACAGCGTCTCTTGTTAGGCAGCGGAACAGGACCGACTATGTCGGACCCTGTTCTTTTTGCTGTCATAACAATCTGCTTAACTGCTTTATCCAACAATTGATGATCAAATGATCGCAACGTCAGACGAATTTTCTGTTTTTTCATCTAACACCTTATATTAATCCAATATTTCCGTTACAACACCAGATCCAACAGTTCTGCCCCCTTCACGAATGGAAAAGCGCACATCTTTTTCCATTGCAATCGGCGCAAGAAGATCAACCGTTAAATCAACATTATCACCTGGCATAACCATTTCACGTCCTTCAGGTAATGCAACATTACCGGTTACATCCGTCGTTCTAAAATAGAACTGCGGACGATAGCCTGAGAAGAACGGCGTTGAACGCCCACCTTCATCAGCTTTTAAGACGTATACTTGACACTTAAACTTCTTATGCGGTTTTACGGTACCTGGTTTTGCTACTACCATACCACGCTGAATATCTTCGCGCTTGATACCACGCAATAGAAGCCCAACATTATCACCAGCTTCAGCTTCATTCATACTTTTTCTAAACATCTCAACACCAGTAACAGTTGTTTTGATGTTTTTGCCAAAGCCAATTATTTCAACTTCATCTCCAACTTTGACACGACCACGTTCAACACGGCCTGTAGCTACGGTACCACGTCCTGAAATGGTTAGTACCCCTTCAACTGCCATCAAAAATGGCTTATCAACTTCACGCTTTGGCTCTGGAATATACGTATCCAATGCTTCGAGAAGTTTCATGATCGCTTCTTCGCCAAGCTCGCCCTTGTCACCCTCGAGTGCTTTAAGAGCAGACCCACGAACAATAGGAATTTCGTCGCCAGGAAAATCATACTTCTTAAGAAGGTCTCGAATTTCCTCTTCAACCATATCAATCATTTCCGGGTCATCAACCATATCGGCTTTATTAAGAAATACCACCAACTTTGGAACACCAACATTCTTCGAAAGAAGAATATGTTCACGCGTTTGAGGCATCGCACCATCCGCTGCCGAAACAACAAGGATCGCGCCATCCATTTGGGCCGCACCGGTAATCATATTTTTTACATAGTCAGCATGACCTGGGCAGTCAACGTGGGCATAGTGACGATTTGGTGACTCATATTCAACATGAGAAATTGCAATCGTAATACCTCGTTGCTTTTCCTCTGGCGCTTTATCAATCTGATCAAACTTCAGAGGCTCAGCCAAGCCTTTATCAGCTAAGACCTTTGTCATCGCTGCCGTCAAGGTCGTCTTACCATGATCAACGTGACCAATCGTACCGACATTGACGTGGGGTTTTTTGCGTTCAAAAACACCTTTTGCCATTGTTTTTCTCCAACCTCGTTTTAAATTCAAACAACCTTACTTTGCACTTAGTACTTCTTCCTGTACGTTTTTTGGAACTTCACGATAACACTCAAATTCCATTGACGAACTTGCCCGTCCCTTGGTCATCGAACGTAATTGTGTCTCATACCCGAACATGGTTGCTAATGGCACCTCAGCAACAATAGTCTGCGCGCCACTTTTGGCATCAATGCCAAGAATTCGCCCACGCCGGGAATTAAGATCTCCCATAACATCACCCAAATACTCTTCAGGTGATTCCACTTCAACTTTCATAATCGGCTCTAGCAAAACCGGATCCGCTTTCTTCATCGCTTCTTTAAATGCCATGATAGCGGCAATTTTAAACGCCATTTCAGATGAGTCAACATCATGGTAGGAACCGTCAAAAGGGGAGACTTTATAGTCAACTACTGGATAACCACCTAAGATCCCAGTTGATTGAGCTTCTTTAAGTCCTTTTTGAATGGCGGGTATAAATTCCCGTGGAATCGAACCACCAACAATACGACTTTCAAATTCGTACCCTTTACCTCGCTCCAGCGGCTCAACCGTAAGCCATACATGCCCGTATTGACCACGACCACCACTTTGACGAATAAACTTTCCTTCAGCCTCAGCTGGCTTTTGCATCGTTTCTTTGTAGGCAACCTGTAACTTGCCTTGCGTTATGTCAACCTTTTGCTCACGTCGCATCCTATCAAGGATAATATCAAGATGCAACTCACCCATTCCTTTAATAACAGTCTGCCCCGTTTCTTTGTCATAGGTAAACTGAAAGGATGGATCTTCTTGCATCAATTTACGAAGGCCAGTAACCATCTTTTCATAGTCACCTTTTGCTTTCGGTTCAACAGAAGCCGAAATTACTGGTGCTGGAATGTCAATTTTTTCAAGCAAGATCGGATCAGATTGCACACAAATCGTATCACCAGTACCTGGGTCCTTAAGTCCCACAACGGCACCGATATCTCCTGCTTTGAGCTCATCCACTTCCTCGCGCTTATTAGCACGAAGGCGGACAATACGGCTTATACGCTCTTTAGTTCCCTTACTTGCATTGTACACATATGACCCTGACTTTAGCGTCCCTGAGTATACGCGAACAAAACTCAGCACACCCACAAATGGATCTGTCATAATCTTAAATACGAGACCAGCAAATGGCTCACTTGGCTCCGCAAGGCGCTCAGCCGTTTTATCAGAGTCTGGCAACGTACCAACTACCGGCGGTACATCAAGTGGTGAAGGCAAGTAATCAACAACACCATCGAGAACAAGTTGAACACCCTTGTTTTTAAAGGCACTTCCGCAAAAAGCAGGGGTGACTTCGCGCAATAAAACACCCTTCCGGAGTGCACCTTTAATTTCTTCAAGCGTAATTTCTTCTTCATTTAAAAATTTTTCTGCAAGCGCATCATCAAAATCGCATGCTTTTTCTACAATCTTCATCCGCAGGTCTTCTACTTGCGCTTTGTATTCCTCTGGCACCTCTTTCCACTCAACACTTACACCGCGATCTGCCCCTTCGCCAAACACGGCCATACGACGAGTAAGAAGGTCGATAATGCCCTTAAAATCTTCCGCGCTACCAACGGGAATTTGCATAGCAAGAGCTTTACCACGCAACTTTGCATTAACATCTTCAAGCACTTTAAAGTAATCAGCTCCAACGCGATCGAGCTTGTTAACGAAAATTATACGCGGTACTTTATAACGATTTGCTTGTCGCCATACCGTTTCAGATTGCGGCTGCACGGCCCCAACACCACAAAATACAGCAATCATACCATCGAGTACACGCAGCGATCGACCAACTTCAATCGTAAAATCAACGTGACCCGGCGTATCAATAATATTAATTTGGTAGCCATCCCATACACAGGAAATTGCTGCTGCGGTAATGGTAATACCACGCTCACGTTCCTGATCCATCCAGTCAGTGACTGCTTCACCCTCGTGGACTTCTCCGATTTTATGAGAAACGCCTGTATAAAAAAGCATTCGCTCTGTAACAGTCGTCTTTCCAGCATCAATGTGAGCGGCGATACCGATGTTGCGAAACTTAGATAATGGAATAGTACTCATGTTAAATCCTTACCACGAATAATGCGCAAATGCACGGTTAGCTTCAGCCATCTTATGCACATCAGTACGTTTTTTGACAGCACCACCACGGCCTTCAGCTGCTTCCATTAATTCGTATGCGAGCCGTTGCCCCATAGTTTTTCCCGAACGTGCTGTTGCTGCATTAATGAGCCAACGCATTGCAAGAGCTCGCGCGCGGCGCGGTCTTACTTCTGTTGGCACCTGATATATACTTCCCCCAACCCTACGTGGCTTAACTTCAACTGCTGGCGCAACATTATCCAATGCTTGGTTAAATAAAGCAACCGGATCTTTAACGCCACGACTTTTTTCTTTTAGTATATCAAGTGCTTCGTACACAATGTCACGCGCAACATTTTTCTTGCCGCGCCACATTACAACATTAATAAACTTTTGTATCAATTCAGAACCGAATCGGGGATCAACACCAACATCGCGTATTATTGAAACTGCTTTTCTCCGTGCCATGATCTTCTGTTACGACTCCTTCGGGCGTTTTGCACCATACAGTGAACGACTTTGGCGACGACCTTCAACCCCCGCGGTATCTAATGCCCCACGAACAATATGATACTTAACCCCTGGTAGATCCTTAACACGACCACCACGTACAAGCACAACAGAGTGTTCCTGCAAATTGTGGCCTTCACCACCAATGTATGCAGTAACTTCCTGCCCGGTAGACAGCTTGACACGTGCAACTTTACGCAGCGCCGAATTAGGTTTTTTTGGCGTTACGGTAAATACACGCACACAGACACCCCGCGCTTGAGGCTTTTTCTTAAGCGCCGGGCTTTTTGATTTAGCTTTCTGCTTTACTCGCTTTGAACGAGTAAGTTGGCTTATTGTGGGCATATTATCTTTCGTTTCCTTATTAATTCTTATCTATATTCTCAATAAAAACTTCCCAAAAACACTATCCCAGCACAAAAGAGCAAGTCAGGCTCGCTATTATGAAGGATGTTTTACGTAAGGAGTTATTAATAATGTAGCCTTTTTTTGAGTTTTTGCAAGCTTTTTTGCGTTAAAAATCCCCATAAAACCACAAAATCAACGTTGAGCTAAAAATACCCTATTCAAATAGCTCTTTGCGGTTATTCTATTTTAGGTAAAGCCCAACAATTTGCCTTTACAAGTAGCCATTTTCCTCGCGCAAAATAAGGCTCTCCCTACTCAGTTAATAGCAATCCAGTCTTAGGACTTAGATAGTCACTACTTTCCTTGGGATTGCACCAAGCACGAAATCCTCACATAATTACTCCCAAGCCAAAACTTGATGTCCCGACCCTCCTTCGGTATTATAAACACAATAAAATCATAGTTTAAAATGACACTCAATTTATCAAATCTATATTACATTACACTCTAAAGGAGATATTTATGACACCTGCAGCTTCGGTAGCTCCCTATTTTACTTCTCTCATGTACCTCATTATCGGTATTCTTGGCATCACCTTTCTCATTGGTTTTCACGAGCTTGGACATTTTACTTTTGCAAAATTGTTCAGAGTCCGAACCCCTTCATTTTCTATCGGATTCGGCCCTACTCTCATCAAAAAGAAAATTGGTGACACGGTCTTTAAAGTTTCCGCCATACCCCTGGGCGGCTATGTCGAAATTGCTGGGATGCAGGAAGTAGCACAAGGAGACCAAAAAGAAGCACAGAGCAAAAATCAATATTCATTTGCCGTTAAGCCGTACTGGCAAAAACTACTCATACTACTTGGTGGCATTATGTTCAATCTCCTTTTTGCTTATGCTGCTTTTATACTACTGTTTGCCGTAGGCATGCCAAAGACAGCCATGCTTGGACCTCTATATAGCACAACTACTGTTGAATCAGTCCATCCTGAAAGCCCTGCAGCGGACATTGGCCTAAAGAAAGGCGATGTCATCACTGGCATCGGATCAGTGGCGCTTAAAGGGGAGGGCCGGGCACTAGTTGCTGAGCTTGCACGATACAAGGACGGAACCGTAGAAATTACCTACGAACGCAATGGCTCTTTACACACTGCTACTGTTGATTACACAAAAGTACCCAAGGAATTTAAGGGAAGACTTGGCGTAGGGCTTGCACCTAAAAAACTGGCACGCCGACCTTTTTTGAAGGCTATTACAGACGGCTTTAGGGATACAAACCAGTTTATCTATGCAACGGTAAAATCGTACCTGTCTATTTTACGTCGTTGCAGTACCACGGGACTAGGTGGTCCCTTGATGATAATCTCTAGCATGAGCCAAGGAGCCAGGTACGGGTTTAAAATATGGCTTTTTCTGCTTGCTATAATCAGTATCAACCTGGCCGTCCTGAACCTCATCCCTGTCCCTATTCTAGACGGTGGACAGCTCCTGTTTACTACTATAGAAGCCATTATTAGAAGACCGATACCAGATTCGGCTCGCATGATAATACACTATATATGCTGGATAGCTGTCCTATTATTAGTCATTTACCTAAGTTGTAAAGATCTAAAAGCAATTTTTAAGCGAAAACCATAGACGCAAGGTTCGAGCACTCTTAAAGGGCGAATAGATGGTAGATGTTGATAAGGAATACGTTTCTAGGATTAATTGTATGAAAAAGTATACTGCACAAACTCTTACCACTACCCTCGATGAACTTCTTGACCCTACCAACATGCCTGATGTTTGTCCTAATGGTCTTCAGGTAGAAAATACGGGTACTATAACCAAAGCGGCAACTGCCGTCTCAGCCAGTCTCGAAGCAATCGAAAAAGCAGTTGAACTCGGAGCTAATGCGCTAATCGTTCATCACGGTATTTTTCTTTATAAAGAATCCCCAGTCATAACCAACAGTATTTATCACAAAGTAAAGCTTCTTATCGATAATAACATAGCGCTACTTTGCTACCACTTGCCTCTTGATGCTCATGAACTTGGTAATAATTGGCAAGCAGCACAGAAGCTTGGTTGGCAAAACCTTCAACCGTTCGGATCCTATAACAACATTGCGCTAGGAGTCAGGGGAACATTTAAGCCAACAAGTGCCAACGAGCTTAAACAAACCCTAGAGAGCTTTTATAATAACAAAGCCAACGTCGTTATCGGCAAAGATACGCTTACTTCAGGCGCTATCATTTCAGGTAACGCACACAAGTTCCTAAAAACGGCGATTAGCCAGAATGTTGATTGTTTTATCACGGGAACGGTTGATGAACCAATTTGGGACGTCGCCCGTGAAGCAGGCGTTACGTTCTTTGCTCTTGGCCACTACGCAACTGAAGTCATTGGGGTGCGTACCCTTGCAGACTATATACAAAACCACCTAGGTTTTCAATGTACATTCATCAAAACTGATAATCCTTTTTGACGGATTAGTAGACTCATTGACACACAATGAGACTTGTCTCATCTTTTAGACTAACATTGAAATAATTCCCAACAAAGAATAAACGTGTAACAGATCAGTAAAAAATGATGTCCTATCTCTCATCGAAAAATAAAAGAGCTAATCCAAGAGAAGAGTAATAATTATTTGATCAACTGAGCAATGGGGGGAAGAGTCACTATCCCATTTGTGCTTTGTGTGGATGCTCTGTACCAGTATAGATTTTTAGCTTTTTTAGCTGTGCCCGTGCAAGCTTGCTCTTGATACCCATCATTCCTTTAACAGCGTGCCAAAGTAAAAATGTGGGCTTGCGCTCAGCCATCTCTCGTGCGGTTAATTTCTTTTGACCGCCAAAGTACCCAGTGTAACGCACGTATTCTTTATCACGCATTTTGTCACCGCTAAATAATGCTTTATCAACATTAATGACTACCACATAGTCACCAGTATCAATATGAGGGGTGTATTCTGGCTTATCTTTACCGCGAAGCTTATCCGCTATTTGAGTTGCAAGACGCCCGATAATTTTTCCTTTTGCGTCAATAAGATGCCATTTTGGATCTCGAGCTTCCTTTTTTTGAACAAATGCTTTATTCATATCCATTGGGTCACGTATTTCCGGTGATATTAATGATAGATTATTTTATTAACTCGTATATATTATGGTACAATACTAAATCAAAACTATCAAACGGTCAATTAATCACACACGCTATGAACAATTTTATCGTCATTATTCCACCCATTTTAGTCCTTGCGCTCGCTCTTATCACACGAAGGGTACTCCCCTCACTTATCGTCGGAGTTGCCTCAGCAAGCCTTATTGCAACCAAGTTTAACCCCATCCAGGCCGCGATTCTCGCCGGAAAGCGCTTTATTGAGCAAACGGGCATTAAAGACGTACTCTTTCTAACTGGAGACTATGACCGTATTGCCCTTTTTGTATTCCTCATTCTCCTGGGAATCCTCATTGAAATCATAACGCATACAGGCGCTATGAAAGTATATACACAAAGGCTAATGCGCTATATTAAAACTGGATATGCTGCCCAGATAGCATGCCTTACCCTTTCATGCTTTTTCTTTCTTGACGATTACCTTAACGCACTTGTTGTCGGCTCAGTCATGCGTCCCATTACTGATAAGTTTAAGATCGCGCGAGCAAAGCTTGCTTATCTTATTAATGCTATGGCATCACCAATTGTACTCCTCATACCTGCATCCAGCTGGACAGGAGTTATTACAACACAATTTGCTGTCTCTGGGGTACAACATCCAGCTACAAAGACTACTTTGCTTAATGTTGACTCATTCTTTTTATTATTAGCTGCTGTTCCTTTCATGCTTTACCCACTATGCAGCATCCTTAATGCCTGGTTTATCGTACTGACGCGTACATCATACGGCAAAATGGCCGTTTATGAGAAGCTTGCCGTTAAAACAGGAAATCTATTTGGCGGAAGTACGCCCCTTGATAACCCGCATAACGAAGAAATTCCTGATGACGCTTCTATTGCTGATATGCTTATCCCCATGGCAACATTCTTTGTTGTGTGCCTTATCATGCTACTGTATACGGGCGGCAGTGTTATCCTTGGGGGTCCAAACAGCCTCTTTAAAACACTCATCAATGCCAATAGTGTCATCGCCCTATGTACCGCAAGTATTATCAGTACTGCTATAGGAACCTTTCGATTTCTCTACAAACGACAAGGTACCGTTACTACACTTGGCAAACTTGCATTTCAAGGTGTTTCAACTCTCAAGATGTCTCTGATACTGCTCTTAGCTGCCTGGACCTTCTCAGCAATTATTGAAAAGGATTTACATGTAGGTGCGTACGTGGCCCAAGCTCTCGGCTCATCGATTCCTCTTATGTTGATTCCTCTCATTCTATTTTTGCTCGCTACCCTTACAACGGCCTCTACCGGATCATCATGGGGTACCATTATGCTCTTAACACCACTTGCCTTACCACTCGTCATTAATCTTATCGGTACGCCCCCACTTGATGCCTCTGCAGTCTATACTTTAGCACCAATTATTGCCGCCCTCCTTGCAGGAGCCGTTGCTGGAGCTCATTTTTCACCTATTACCGATGCAACAATCATTTCATCAACTAGTGCCCGTAGTTATCTTTTTGATCATAATCAAACCATGATGAGCTATTCACTGGCTCCCTTTATTGGCACAATTGTAGGTTATCTGATTATAGGTATAGGGCAAAAACTTTCCTATATAACTCTTTTTGCCGTGTCTTTCTCGACAACATTAGCCATAACGTTGGCTTACACAAAAATCCGAGCGATCTTATTGAAGATCAATAATAAAGCCGATTCAAAATAAGGAAAAACTTAGCGCAGGGAGTAACTACGCCTCATTTAGAGAATGGGGGTAACCCCTTGTACAAAAGTAAATAATCACTTTTCAGCCGGACACCCTTCGAGCTCAAACTTCTCAGATACCGCCGGTCCCGGGCCTCCTTGGATCTCTGGTTCATGCATACAAACAAGTTCCAAGTCAGGACAACTGGATGCAACAGGTATTGAATACAGTACAAACAACAAGAACAAGCCGTATATTATTCTTTTCATAGCAAGTCTCCTTTCTGCGCTTAGACACCACTTAATGTTACCATCTTACCTCATTACCAATTGTAGCATCATCTAAATGTCGTGAGGTAGGACTAACAAAGCGAAGAACCCCATGGTTATATCCAAGACCTTGGCAGGTATTCTTTGCATGCTGAATCTTTGTGTCATGATCATACAATTTACAGTGATGTTTCCCTTTTTTATGGGTACGATACCTCGAACCGGTCACCTTTGAAGCTGTCATGCCCGCTTTTTGCAGTGATCGTTTTATTTCATCCTTCCACACTTTGCATGAAAAGCCCATTTTGCATGCACTGGTGCCCGATTTTTCCCAACCATCAAGACGGTTATCAAGACCAAACTCAGATGCAAAATTCCGTAACCATACTGGCTGCTTCCATCCAGGTGTTACTTTAATGGCGGAAGCAACTCCAAGGCCATTTAACCGTTTTTCCTTAGTAATTGTCAAAGAAATCTCACCTTCATGTTTCTTGCCAAAAAGCTCAGTACCAACATTTGCGTACACACATGGCATTGTTTTATCAGACGTACACGCTTCAATACGATATGGCGAGTCGGTTGTACATTTTCCACTACCCGTTACACAGCAGGGAACATCCTGAGCGGTCTTATTAACAAGATACGTTTTTGCATAGTACATTTGAGGTGAGCGACCAATAAAAATCCATGGCTGACAACTTGGCAAATCAGTTATTGGTACAAGAATAATAGTTTGATAATTCATCTCTTCTTTTCTAGTTCCTGGAAGATTAGCTTCATATGCCATCCCCAAATTACCACTTTGCAAGTAACTTATTCGCGTATTACGATCCAAACAAAATGGAACCTTATTACTTGTGGTAATAGCATCTTTGACCCAGCCCGTTTTATATTGTATAAGTGGTCCACCAGCTGTAATCAGGTTAGTCCACAATTCATTGGTAAACATCGCTGGTACCTGCTCGGGTCTTCCTTCTATGGCAAACGGTCGAATATCTCTTTCAAGACTTAATGCCCCTCTTTTAATTGCGTCTTCAATCTTATCAAGCGGCGTACTTGTTGACACAAAATAAAAACCTGCATCACTTTCATTCGTTATGGAACTTAGATACATCCCCTGCCCCAAACATGAAAATCCTATAACCGTGGCACACAAGGCCAAAATATTTACTATTTGTTTTGACACCCACTTCACGTTAGTCCCTTTTCTTGTAAGTTATGATTCACGTTCCAAAAAGGTAAATAGGGCAAAGTAAGCCCTATTTACCTTTATTTACTCTCATTTGTATTCACATATAACATTACCTTCGGCTGATCCCTTATACGGATTTTTAAGGAGCTTCTTAATATTCTTTTCTGTAAAGACATTCCAACCTGGACTATACATCCTAGGAAGAGAGACCTCTATCCCCATTTCTCGCCAACCTTCCTGAAGACCTCGTTGTTGTTCCATCCGCTCTCTTTCTGCTTTTTTCCCCCGTACAAGCATTGTTGCATATTGCCACAGCCGTTTATATTGCTCTGCGATAATGCTTCTCCACTCATTACAGTCAAAGCCAAGTTTACATCCCTTGGTAAGCGCAGGAGCTTTATACCCCGGCAATCTCGTTTGAAAACCAAACCACTGGGAGTAGGTTCCTGTCATCGGGCCGAGCCACGCGGGACGAGACCATCCAGCCGTAACATCAAATGCCGTGACAACACCAAGGTTTGCTAGATCTTTATCTTTTGAAATCGTCAATGAAATTATCCCCTGCTGCTTTTTTGCCATAACAGCTGTACCAACTTGTTTAGTTAACGGATCCCCAAACGGTGTATCAGTTGCACATGGCTTGCCAGCTTTGACACAACACGGTACTTTTGAACCACCTTCTTTAACCGTTCCATCCTTAGTTGTCAAATACGTTTGTACCTTATACGTGTCTTCATGCGTACCACCTTCTCGCCCAATAAGTATCCACGGTTGACAACTATTTTCATTGGCTGGCACCATAATTATTGTTTGATTATTTAGGTAATCTGTATATTCTGAAGGATCTTTATACGAGCTTGGGTCTTCTGGAGACTTGTTATCCTCATAATCTATTGACAAAAAGTCATCCCTCAGATAATTAATCTCCGTATTTCTATCAAGACAAAACGGCACCGAAGTAGTAGAATAAATCTTTCCTTGAGCCTTAACAACTGGTCCACCCCCACCACCACTTGTGGGATGTAAAAGACTTTCCCACGCTTGCTTGTATTGTGTTTGAGTTTGAGATGCTGGCACGGATGGCACTGGTTTTCCACTGTATGCAAACGGCCGCACTACTGACTCTAAAAAGCTTCCTTTATAATTTTTTATCAATTCTTCAAGCTGACTAAGTGGTGTACTTGTTGTCACAAAATAAAAACCAGAATCACTCTCATTTTTTATTGTACCAAGAAACACTCCTCTCTCACCCCGACATTGTACCGCGAGCCCTAGAAATCCAAATAATAATGCAAGAATGACTTTCCCGCTAATAATCTTCATTTTTACTCCTTTTCTGTCTCTATTTCATGTAATCAAATCTTACGTATAGTCACATATAACGTTGTCCGCAGCTGATCCCTTATACGGATTTATAAGAAGTTTCTTAATATTTTTTTCTGCAAAAGTATACCAATCATGAGAATATGGCCTAGAAAGAGAGACCTCTATCCCCATGTCTCGCCAAGCTTCCTCAAGACCTCGTTGTTGTCCCATCCGCTCCCTTTCTGCTTTTTTGCCACGTACAAGCATTGTTGCATATTGCCATGGCACTTTATATTGCTCTGCAATGAGTTTTCGCCACCCCTTACAATCAAAGCCAATCTTACATCCTTTAGTAAGTTCAGTAGCCTTATGCCCCGGCAATCGCGTTTGAAGGCCAAACTCCTGAAAGTAGACTGCTGGTCCTATCGGGCCAAGCCACGCGGGGCGAGACCATCCAGGCTTAACATCAAATGCCGTGACAACCCCAAGGCTTGCTAAATCTTTATCTTTTGAAATCGTTAATGAAATTATTGCCTGCTGCTTTTTCGCCATAACAGCTGTACCAACTTGTTTAGTTAACGGATCACCAAACGGCGTATCAGTTACACATGGCTTGCCAGCTTTGACACAACATGGTACCTTTGAACCACCTTCTTTAACCGTTCCATCCTTAGTTGTCAAATATGCTTGTACCTTATACGTGTCTTCATGCGTACCACCTTCTCGCCCAATAAGTATCCACGGTTGACAACTATTTTCATCGGCTGGCACCATAATTATTGTTTGATTATTTAGATATTCCGTATATTCTCCAGGGTCTTTATACGAGCTTTCTCTTGGTGATTTGTTATCTTCATAATCTATTGCCAATCTGTTATATCTCAAATAACGAATCTCTGTATTTCTATCTAGACAAAACGGGACTGAAGGATCTGCCCTCGTTTTTCCTTGAGCAACAGCAAGTGCGCCACCTTCATCCAAAAGACTATCCCACGCCTGCTTGTATTGTGTTTGGGTTTGAGATGCTGGAACTGATGGCGCCTGCACCGATTTTCCGCTATATGCAAACGGCCGTACTACCGACTCTAAAAAGCTTCCTTTATAATTTTTTATCAATTCTTCAAGCTGACTGAGTGGTGTACTTGTTGTCACAAAATAAAAACCTGAATCACTGTCATTTTTTATAGTACCAAGAAACAATCCTTGAGCTCGGCATTGTAGTGCGAATCCTAGAAATCCAAATAATAATGCAATGGTGACTTTCCAGCCTACAATCTTCATTTTCACTCCTTTTTGAGATCATATGTCACTATAAGCTTAGAATATCAATTTTGCGGTCTAAAAATCAATATTTGAAAATAAAAATATATTATTGAATGCACTGATATGTGGACTTATCGATTTAAAAGTTACATTATGTCAGAATTGCCGGGTAACTGCTGGCAAAACTATCCTCTAGGAGGATGACTCCTCTAGCTCTTCCAGGGTGACATGCATTGCTTCCTCTATATCATCAGCCTCGCGAGGAAGGTTCTCACTCAGACAGAGACTGCCATCTTTGATAATCCAATAATCGTCCTCTATACGGATCCCTATCTGTTCTTCAGGAATGTATACACCTGGTTCAATAGTAATTACATCGCCTTCACGCAGTGGCATGGACGCATCCCCAACATCATGCACATCTAAGCCCAAAAAGTGGCCTATACCATGCGAAATATACTGCCCAAAGCCTTTATCAGTTAAAAATTTTACTGCACAATGGTGCAAGGACTTATCAGGCTCATTCTTATTGTTTAACCAATAACCTGGTGCTGCTATTGAAGCAATATACTCCTGCGTAGCAAGCACAACGTTATATACTTCACGCTGCCGCTTAGTGAACGCTCCCGCTACCGGATAGGTACGTGTCAGATCCGCACAATAATGATTATGCATAGCCCCGATATCAACTACCGCAAGCTCACCCTTCTTCATCATAGTCACCTGGGGCTCATAATGGAGAATGGTTGAATTTTTTCCTGTGGCCACAATCGATGGAAATGCGGGATATTCGCCTGCTTCTCTAAAGATGTACTTAATCCCAGCCTGAATCTCACACTCACGCATATCCTCACCAATGGTCATTGCCGCATTTTGGTGCGCTAAAATAGTCAAGTCAATTGCCCGATACAATTGCTCGATTTCATATTTTGATTTTGTTCGACGCATAGAGGCAATTATCGAGGAGGTATCCTTAAGTGCATCCTCTAATCCATCAACCCAGTGCTTTAAACGCTCAAGAAGCACCTTTTGCTTAACATACCGCAAGGGATTCGAAGATTGCGGCGTGTATATGCTACCGTTAAGGCCGACAATCTCCTTGAGTTTTCCCGCAATAACATCGACATGCTCACGCTCACACAATAATGGAAATGTATAGCCCTCTACAGACCCCCCGAGGTACTCAATTTCTTTAAGTCCATAGCGCTTAGCCGTTTTTTCATCACATAAAAGAGGATCCCGCACCCATTGCTCACGGCGGGAATTAAAATGAGGTATATATAATGTTTCGTTGCCATAAAGGTCAACAAGTAACATTACCCCCGGCTCAGATATTCCCGTAAAATAGTAAAATGTACTTTCCTGCAAGAATGGATTACGCTCATTTTCAGTATCAGCAATGAATAAAAGAACCCCGTCAGCTGGGGCATAGTCTTCTTTAATTTTCTTTATAAGTTCTGCTCTACGTTCCTTGTATCTATCCATTTTTTTCACCAATTGTTGTTAGAATAACCGGCGTTCATTCAGTGCTTTATGTACCGTAAGACGATCCAGCATTTCAAGCGTTGAACCAACAGGAATACCCCGAGCAAGGCAGGTAATTTTCACTGGAAGTGCTTCAAGTTTTTTTGCAATATAGGACGCAGTAGCCTCACCCTCCGGTGTTTGATTAAGTGCAAGAATCACTTCATCAAAAGCGCCTCCGCGTACACGGTCGGCTAAAGCTTTTATCGTCAAGTCTTCAGGACCAACGCCATCAAGAGGACAAATAGAACCGCCAAGAACATGGTACACTCCACCATAACTAGCCGTTCGTTCAATCGACCATAAATCATACCAGGTCTCAACAATACACAGAATTTTTTTACTCCGTTTTGGATTAGTACAAAAAAGACAGGAACCATCACGCTCTTGCCATACAAAGCACTCGGTACACTTTACGAGCTTTGCATGCGCTGCTTGTAAGGTGGTACAAAACTGGCGCAATCGCTCTTCATCCATTTCAAGAAAAAAGTGTGCTATGCGGTAGATATGCCGCGAGGCAACATATGGTACCTGCTGCAATTGCTTAATAAGCTGAACCAGCGTTGGAAGTCGATCAATCATTTTCTATCCCTGCTTATTCGTCATCCCGCTTATCTGATGTATCTTTCTCCTTCTCTTGCTCAAACTCATCGAGTTGAGATTCTTCGAGTCGTGACTCATCAAGTTTTGAGGCACCTGGTTCTGGTGTCACTTCCCGCCGTGGTTTTTTGGACTTCGATGACCGTGGTTGAGTTGGTTGCGGCCTTGAAAACCTTTTTTGTGCATATGCTTGTGCAACAGCTAACCATGTACTGACCGCAAGATATAACGTAACCCCCGCAGGAAGATTAGCCGTGAAAATGACCAACCCTGCTGCAAACATAAACATGGTCATCCCTCGTCGCATGTCAGTATCACTCGTAAGCTGTACAACAAATCCTAAGCCTGCCAACATAGGAAGGATATAATAGGGATCCTTAACAGAAAGATCGGTTATCCATAGTATAAACGGCGCCTGATATAGTTCTACAGAGGTGCTCAAGAGGCGATATAGCCCAAACAGGATAGGAAGCGTAATAAGCTGCGGTAAGCACCCTGAGAGATTACTCATCCCATATTTCTTAGTCAGTGCCAATCGCTCCTGTGCCAATCGCTCTGGATTATCCTTGAATTTTTGCTCAATATACTTCATTTTTCGGTTAAACTCTTTTTGCTGGCCCATTGCTTTACGACCACGCCACATGAACGGTGCCATGAGAAGGCGAATAATTAAAATTAGAAGAATAATGGCCCAACCATAATTATGCACCAATGAATACAAAAACTTCAAAATAGAAAGAAGTATTTTTACAAGCGGGGAAAGCCAACCATAATCGAGTGCTCCCTCTAAGAGTGGATCAACTTGCGCCATCATATGCGCATCCTTCGGACCGCAATAAAAACTAAGATTCCAGGACTTTTCTTCAGAAATAGTTTTGCCTTCTAAAATACATGCAACATTATCAGCGCTCTCACCGGTAAAGAATGCTCGCTGGCTAAAGCCATCAGCATCATTCGTTAGCGCATGAACAAAGTAACGATCTTCTGCCCCAAACAGACGAGGTGAGAACCAATAATCACCATACAATTCCTTAAATGGTATCTTACGTAACTTTCGATTCTCATATACAAGCCCTGAAGGCAATCGATCCTTGTCAGCATCGGCAATAAACGGTGCTGGTAGGAATATGCGGGCTTGTACTGCTTGCGTTGGTTTGATACGCAAACGAACATCTATGCGTGGTACATCCTTAAATACGGTAAACTGCTTTGTAATCGTTGCCGTGGCCCCTTTGGCAGTGTACTCAAGTTCAATGCGTTTTTCTGCTTCTTTTTGAGATGATAATGTGTACGTTAGTGGGGTACCATTATCGAGTCCAACAACAAAGGCATTTGTCTTTGGATCCGTTGACGAAAGTGGTGTTAAAACTCGTTCTCGTCCGCTGAGCATACGCTTAAACTCTATGGTGCTCAGTGAGCCACCAGCTGTTGTAAATGTTAGTGAACCATAATCGGTGGTAACGACATTAGTTGAAACTGCTTCCTTTTTATCAGATTCAAAGACAATGTCACGCTTAAGTGGCTTTGTCATCTCCTCCTGTAGCGGCGCTTGATAGCGTTGACCCGGTTTATAGGTTACCCGTCCCTCTTTTTGCGATACACCCTCTGAAACAGACGCATCTGGGACAAACAAGCCCGGAAACATCCAGTACATAATCCGTTGTGTACCAAGTGCAATGATAAAACCTAACGCAACAATAAAAAGAAGATTGACAATATTTTTCATGTTCATGAAACATTAACCCTTCACCGTGCAAACCAGTTACCCGGATGCAAAATCGTTATTATATATGTTGTTACATACTCAAGCACCCTTAACTGTAACATAGATTATGTGGTTGTTCTAGCAACAACTGAGAATGAGCATACATAACAAACGAGAAGAATAGTTAACTATAAGGCACACCGTTATTAGCGCTCATCTATACAAAGCGTTCACCGCGCATCCTAGAAATCCAAAACATCCTATGAAACAATATTTATTTGAAATGCTCTTTTATATACTTCATTACCTCACTTCCGGGCCAAAAGGGCTAGGGCGCCCAAAGAACGAGGCTATAGTTTCACTTGTACGACTGAAGCTCTGAACACACAGCCAAAGTAGACTTGGTAAATAAATTGAGTTATTCTGATAGTATAATTATTTCTGACAGTATATTCATCAAATACAATAACAAACACAAATCACGTATGACTAAATATATACCGTTAATTTTAGCCTTGATCTCTGTTACAGCAACTACCTCAGTGGTACCAATGGAAGAACCACCTACTCAAGATGCGAGCACTCTGCTGTACAATGCAGCCTATGGTGAATTTGCAGACTATGGAACAATGGATATATCTGCTATGGATCCTTATCAAGCTAGTGGAGCCCATGGTACAATGGATATATCTGCTATCGGGCATTATCTAGCTCAAGGTGGTAACGTTGCCGCTGAAGACGATCAGGGCCGGCAATTCATTCACTATGCTGCGCAACGCGGCAATAATTTTATTCTTACACTATTACTTTTGTACGAAGCTGATGTTAATGCTAGAGACAGACACGGACAGCAACCAATCCATTTGGCTGCACAACATGGTCATACAACTACGGTTAAATTGCTTATAGATAAGAAAGCCAGTGTAGATACTCCTGACTATCGCAGACGACACCCTATTCACTTTGCTGCAGAAGGTGGCCATACAGAGACACTTCGCTTGCTGCTGGACGCTGGGGCCAGCGTAAGTAGTTTCAGTAGCCCCTACAACCTACAACCAACTCACTTGGCTGCACAGGGTGGCCATACAGAGATACTTTCCTTGCTGCTGGATGCTGGAGCCAGCGTAAGTACTAATTCCGGTGGTGGACAACCAATTCACCTTGCTGCACAGGAGGGCCATACAGAGATGCTTCGCTTTCTGCTGGATGTTGGAGCCAGTGTGAATAGTGTACAACCGATTACGAAATACAAACCAATTCACTTTGCTGCACAAGGTGGTCATACAGAGGCACTTCGCTTTCTGCTTGCTAATGGAGCACAGATGGATCCTGAATTTGATTGGAGTAGACTATTAGAGCTATCGGCAATAGAACTGTCCGCTCGACCTGATGACTTTTCATCACCCACCACAATGCTAGTAGATGGACAATCAGTTAAGGTAACGATCCCGCATCTGTTTAAAATGGCTGCAAGCCAAAACCAAGTAGACATCCTCAAAACTATCTTGGATAAGCATGGCACACTGCTAAGAGAACGTGATATTAGCGAAGCACTTATTGGTGCAGCAACTGCTGGCCATACACATATTGTTGCATTACTTGCAAGCCATGTAAACAGAACAAACATTGAAGCAACATTTTCAATGGCTCTCGCTAGAGCAGCTGCCCAAGGCAATGTGAAAGTTGTAAAATATCTCCTCCTTCAAGATGTCGAATACGATGAGTCGCTATTAACACACATACGGAATATAATGCAGCAATTACTACGCAATTCGACTTTTGAAAAGATTGTCCTTAATGAACGACTACAATCATATAGTTGTATTCTCCAAGCCCTTGCCGAGCGGCAACGTTTTTTATCGTATATCATTGAACGAAGAATTCTGCCAAGTTGGCCAGAGCCAGGACAAGAAGATTACAATGAAGAAGCCGCTATTAGCGTACCGCCGTATATTAGGAATATACCAGAAGAAGTTTGGATGCACATTGTTCGTTATGTAACTCTTAACCATTTATATGATTCTTTTGAAGAAAAGACTCGCGATGCTCTACAAGCCGTCATTTCAACTCTCCCTCCAACAGTACTAAGTGCTACACTCAGCTTCATTAAGAAGCAACCAGGGTACCCATTTGCTAAATAACTATGTATCATCAAAAGCTATATACTGCATGCGCATACAAAAGCGGGTGATCTAAGGCAAGACTATTGTTACTTTCCATTCTCAATAACCCTTATCTCATATTGCAGAGGGAGGCTTACCATCCTACATCGGAACTTTTCGCAATTGGCCAAAAAAAATATTATATGATCGACATCACCGAACACAAGGACAGAGCTGAGAAGCTAAGAACTCTTACCGCCCCAACCATCTGGCTTCTTGCCACCAGTGCCCAGATAGATATTAGCTCCTGCCTGCATTAACAATGGCGGTCTGCTAAAGCTTATGGGACCCAAAAGTGATAAGTATAATGCCCGAAGCCCTTTAGTATTAAACTCACGCTGTGTACCGGTAGCTTGCGTGTCAGTAAAAAGAGATGATTGGCCATACGTTTTTAAGAAGGTCGTGAATGCTGGTACAAGTTTTTCAAGAATATCCTTGCTTGCCGTAAGGTTAGTAATATTAATTGTCTTGTCTTTTAGGGTATCCTTATTAGTATCAAACGTTGCTAACCATGCAGGTAATTGTTTTTTTAAAGCCGTTGTGAGTGATTCCTTAGTATTTTCCTTAGTAATTGCTAAGTTAGACAGCATCGAACCTAAAAACATATTACCAGCAAGTAAGACACTTGGCTTGATTTGATAGTAATGCTTTTTCTGCACCCCACCACCATCAGGAATAAATGTATCAATCAATAGGAGTGTTCCACTAATGCCGGTCGTCTTATCCTTCACTAACCCATTGGGGAGCTTTGTTTGAGTAAGGAAGGTTGCTGGCGGTTGTGTTGGATCAATTGCAGTCCCTTTGGTAATATCCGTGACCCAGCTCGTATCCTTTGTCACATTGGTTAGGTAACTCTGTGCTTTTTTTGTGTCCGCGGTATCAATGGCAAAGACAAACAAATGCTTTTTTCCTTCACTGACTTGAGGTCTAATCAGTACAAGGTCAGTGACATCTCCCGGCTTGAGTTGTTGCATTACCGTTTGATCATTCGAGCGGTATACACACCAAAGCTGCCCAAAATAATTAATAAATTGTTCTTCTTTTTGTTTTCCCGTAACCCCTGCCGCTGCCTGATCAGCTGATTGGTACCATATTTCACATTCAATGGGCGTAATATCTCTAATAGGTTCAAGGGTATCAGGAGGTGTTGTTGCTGCCTGATCTTTAATACCTACTTGATTATAATTCCCGATATTAAATCCTTGAACATTGACGACATATTTTCCTCCACTTCCAGAAACTTCATAAGTATAGGCAATCGGTACTACCTTACTCTTTTTTGTATTGGGATCAGTAAATTTGTTAGCAAGACCAAGGCTTGGAATCGATCGCTTTTTGTCGCCACCTTTCCACGTAAAATCAAAGGTAGCAACTGTTTCATTACGAATCGAGTTTGTTTCGTCGGTACTCAACACATTAAATGACCCTTTTTCGAGCGTAACTTTATACGTCTTTTTATCAAAGGGAAACGAAACAGAAATATCTGTATCAGTATTATTAAATAGCACGCCATTAAATTCTGCACTGGTGGTATAGGGACCACCATACCACGTAGGCCCCATAAATTCGCCTTCGGATTTGCCGTGCAGTGAAAACCCATGGTAATAATATGTTTTTTTGTCATCTTTTACTACATCAAACTTGTGATTCAACATATCGTCATTACTAGCAGCACTCATCTCAACAATACCATGACACAAATGTTCTTTGTTAAATGTATGGGAGCCATCTGGCTGAATAGTTTGCTTCTTCTTACTCGTTGACTTAAATTTTACCCCTTGAACTGACACTACATTACGTAGGTCAACATGCACTGGTTCAAATGAGTCATTATAGACAACCATAGTATATTTAAACTCATCGGGACAATAACCAAAGCTCTCGCCCACTCCTTTAACCATGTCCCCCAACTTGTTGGGTACATTTTTAACTTGCGAGTTTAATGTATTAGCATTAGCTTGAGCACCACCAGCTTGCCCATTAAGTATCCGACTTGATAATAGTGCCAAAACTAATAAAAAAAAGCTCTTTAAATGCACCCTGAACACTCCCATAAATCTCGCTCTCTAGTTAACTGTAATTAAGAATTAACCCTATATGCAATGGTACAATAGAAAACTCCTCAAATTGCCAGAACTCAATAGAGGTCGATAAATACCATATAGTAAGCTCTCCAGAGCACCTGTAGAAAGATTATTCTCCTTTCTTTCGTTTTTGAAAATCCCTGGTATACTAAAAATTACGGATAGTAAATTTTAACCCTATTTTTGTCGTTATTTGATATGTTTAAAGCACGAGCCCATTCGCCCTTCTTTCCCTTGTGTTCACTCCGAACATTCCAGCCTCGAACGCAGGAACTACCTACCCCAGATATATCCCTATTTAGTAATAGTTCCAGACATAATAACCCAAACTACCTAGTAGATTTTGTACAAAAAACAGCATCAAAAAATCCTGTACTTATGGATGCATCCCTTAAAAAGGGTGGTACCATAAGAATATACTCTCAAATAGGCATTATTAATACTATTAGCCCTCAATTTGAACAAATGCTACATTGTGTTAAACTTTGTAAAGAATCATTTTTACAAGACGTGCTTTTAGGGAGTAATACCAAGTATTGCCTCAGAACATATAAGAGATAATGAATATAATTAAATAAAACAATAGAGGATAACCATGTCAGTAAAAATACGTCTGGCACGTATAGGAACAAAAAACGCACCCGTATACCGCATCGTAGCTATCGATACACGTGATAAACGAGACGGTAAAGCACTTGAAATTCTCGGGACGTATCATCCACGCTTGAAAACATTTGATAAATTCCATGACGAGCGTATTGATGCATGGCTCCAAAAAGGTGCTACTATAACTGATTCAGCAAAAAAACTAAGAACAATGTATCGCAAAAAAGTAGTACAGCAATAGCTAGGCAAGTATGCTCATTCCTCTTCTTACGCATATCATTAAGCATCTCACAACACAGCCAGCTGAAGTAAATGTTTATCAGAAAGCTACTGATGGTAAGACTAATATTCATATTTCAGTGGCTACAGACGATATCGGCCGTGTTATTGGAAGCGAAGGACGGGTGTTAAAGGCATTGAGAAATATTGTTGGACTTCTTTCAAATGAGCCAATTGAATTAATAATAGATCGTGATAATTAAAAAATAAATGGTATTTGGCCCATGAACATTTCTGTTGTTACCCTTTTTGAAAAACTATATAAGCCATTTTTGGATACCAGCCTTGTTGGCCGCGCTCAACGAGATGGCTTAGTACGCTTTGATGTTAAAAGCTTACTCGATTATGCTGCCCCTAACAAACGCGTAGATGCTCCTACATTTGGACCTGGAACGGGCATGCTCCTCAAGCCGGAAGTAGTCGAAGCGGCAATTGAATCCCAAGACCAACAGCATGGTCCTTCATATAAGATTTTCTTTTCACCGCACGGAAAAATGCTTGATCAAGACATGCTCCATACCATCATTGATGCACTGCGTACCCAAAAGCACTTACTCTTATTACCTGCCAGGTATGAAGGGATGGATGCACGTGTTGAATCATATTACGCTGACCAAATTATCTCCGCAGGAAACGTCGTTCTTATGGGAGGCGATATTCCGGCCATGATGCTTATTGAAGGGCTGTTACGCCTAATACCAGGTGTTGTAGGCAAAGAACAATCAGTCATCGAAGAATCCTTTACTGGTGCTCTAGTCGACTACCCGGAATATACAGCACCACCTGTCTGGAAAGGCATCAAGGTGCCAGAGGTTATACGCTCAGGTAATCATCAAGAAATTAGAAAGTGGCGTGAATGTGCTGCAGCCAAACGCAGCGTTATGCATCATTTCGATTGGGTACGCACCCATCAGGCCACTCCCGAGCAAGAAAAACTGATTATTAACACCATTCCTCCTCATTATGCCGTGTTAATGCACACCGATGTCTTACTACCGGGGGATCAGGTCGGCAACACGTCAGTCACCTCACTTGATGTACATGATATTGCACGCTCGGTTGCCACCTACGGTCTCAAGAATTATTTTATCGTAACACCACTTTGCGATCAGCAAAAAATTATTCAAACCCTCCTGGACTTCTGGGCATCACCCGAGGGAATTGATTATAATATACAGCGCCATAAAGCTTTGGAAAAAGTCGTTATTGTCTCATCACTCGACCAAGTACGGGACTATATAAGTAAAAAGGAATCATCTCAACCACTGTTGATAGGATCATCTGCACGAGCAAGTGAATACTTTAAACATAACAACGCTATTACGTTTTACGATCAGTCAAAGGTGTGGGCTCATAACCAGCCAGTTCTTTTTGTCTTGGGTACGGGAAGAGGGCTCAGCCCATCCTTACTAGAACACTGCGACTTCATGGTACCGCCAATTAAAGGGTACAGTAGTTTCAACCATCTTTCTGTTCGCTCAGCAGCAGCGGTTGTTTTCGATCGATGGCTTGGTTGTAATATCAAAAAATATAAGGTACATTAAATAAAAGTAAGTAGTGTTCATTGGCGATGTATCAATCTATTAAAAGAGTTTAACCCACAACGCATTTTTCTTTATGACACCATCTAAGGACCCATTATGAAAGCAAAAAAATCAACCACAGAAACCATTGCAACCACCAGCATAGAAAAACGTGATTTCCCTCCCTTTAGTGTAGGCGACCGTATTGCGGTTGTTGTCAAGGTCGTTGAGGGTAACAAAGAACGTAATCAAACCTTTGAAGGAGATGTCATCGCCATAAAAAAACATGGCATCTCAAGTACATTCACCGTACGTAAAATAAGCGGCCATGGTATTGCTGTAGAGCGTATTTTTCCATATTATTCCCCTATAATATCATCTATAAAACGTGTCGCAGAAGGAGAAGTCCGACGGGCCAAACTATACTATTTACGTGATCGCGTAGGTAAAGCTGCTCGCATCAAAGAGAAAAAGACTCCGGGAGCATCAAAGAAAAAAGCGACACCAAAACCAGAGGCTGCCCCTATCACAAATGAAGATACTCCCTTGGCAGAACAAACAAATGAACCAGCTGCCCCTACTAGTACATAAAAACAAAGGTCGAGCTAACATTTTTCTTTCAATAAAATTAACCGAAAGCGCAAGTAATCCCACTCTTACATGTACGCGCTTAGATTCCATATCCAAGATTATGCGAACGAGAAAAGTCTTTAGTGCGTAGTTTCAACTATAAATCACTTCTCTCGTCACCTATGTAGCTTTTCAAGAGCATGACAATGTCATCATTTTTTGCCATCATTGCACCACTAAGTGCCTTTTTATAATGCTCATCCGTCAAGTCATTACTTCGAACTCTCATAATAGACTGCAAGAGTTCATAATTTCCCTGCCCCGCCACAATAAAAAATATATCGAGCGTATCAAAGGTAACTACACGCCAGCCTATTTTAACCATCGGTTTTAAATCAACATCAGTCGATGATAATTCCAATGTCACACGTAACCTATCATAGTTGGAATTTCGGGGCAATAAAGCCCCGTGTGCCAGGAACCATTTAAAGGTATCATCCCGTCCTTGCCTAGCAGCCAAGTCAATTGGCCGCTGCCCTTTACCATCAAGCGCGTTAATATCAGCGCCATTTTCAAGTAACCATATAAGCATCTCCGTGTGCCCAGCCAACGCTGCATAATGCATTGGTTGCATTCCATCTTTCCCCCGCGCGTGAATATCTGCTCCGTGTTCAATTAACCATTTTAATAACTTCGTATGGTCGTTCTGAGCTGCAAAGTGAACAAGTTGTGATCCTTCATTGTCAACAACATCAATCGCTGCCCCATGTTCAATTAGAAACATGGCGGCGTCGACAGACCCAGCTGCAATTGCGCAATGCAGGGCGCTCCACCCACGGTTACTTGTTTGTGCAATATCGGCATCATGTTCTACCAGCCACTCGAGTACCCTTGTATGCCCTCTTAATGCCGCACAGTGAAGTGCACGATCGCCTCTATCAGTAAGTGCATGAGGATCCGCGCAACGAGTTGCCAATAACTCGACGATATCTAGATGGCCACAATTTGCAGCACTATGGATGGGTTGCCACCCCGAAACATCTCTATCATCAACACTCGCACCGTGTTCCAGTAACCATATAAGCGCTTCCGCATGTCCACCCATCGCGGCAAAGTGGATTGGCTGTTCGTGATTTAGCGCCTTGACATCGATTGCAGCGCCATTTTCTACTAGCCATTCAATTATTCTTACATGCCCTCCTAAAGCTGCACCATGTATTGGCCGCCTGCGACCAGAACATCGACTAAAAAAGTCATCGTCAATACTTGCCAACCATTCCAAAACCCCAAAATGCCCTCCGTGTGCTGCATAATATGCTGGTTGATATTGGTGATTATCAAAGATGTAGACATCTGCCCCGTTATCTACCAGCCATTGTAGCATTTCAATTTGTCCACCCTGAGCTGCATAATGAACCGGCTTAAGCCCAAAACTACTTGAAGTATTAATAGTATCACCTTTGGTTAATAACCACTCAACAATTTCGAAATGCCCTTCTGATGCTGCAAAGTGAATCGGTTTTTTACCCTCACTGTCTCTTGCCGAGCAGTCTGCTCTTTCAGCTACCAAGTATTGAAGGATAGCTAGTTGTCCACATTCCGCCGCTTTATGAGTGAAGCTACATCCCTCAGGGTTTGAACAGTGCACATCTCCCCCACCAGCAACATATGCTTCGATCATACCAATATTTCCCGCTTCAATTACGTCAAAAATCTCTTGAGGTGTTCCGATACATTCCCGCTCCATTGACTGCAGGATGTGTGGAATCAATGCTCCCAGCAAGACAAATACAAGGCATAGAATGCGCATATTCTCCCCTTTAAAAAACATATACCCTTAACTAAAACAAAAGTGTATAGGACCATACGTAAAAAGGTAACCGCCAGAATATTACCAACCGATTCAGCAAAGCAAAAACTATGTTATCACCCACATCATTATGGTAGCTCAATCATCTTCTTTACAAAGCCACTTTTCAGTGATCTTTTCTCTTAATCTCTTCCGCTAAAGATTGTACTGAATTCTTATCAATACCCTCGTGAGTCGGTGCAAGAGCGTATTCAAGATATGCGTTAAATTTATCGGGCTGCTCCTTAACACTTTCTTGTCTAAACACCGTAAAGAGGGAAGGATATTCTTTAGCCATTGAAAATGCATTTTCAAGTTGATGGTCATTAGCACGCGCTTCGAGAGGTATAAGTATCGACCGAACTCTAAAGTAAACAAGCTCAAATAGGGTTCCTGCACCGGCACGCGCAAGGGCAACATCAGCCGCAGCGTAGTACACCGCAAGATCTTCTGCAAATGAAAATACTCGCGCATCAATCGAATTTTGCCGGTAAAATCGCTTCATCTCATCATACATCTCGTCACCGGTCTGATGAATCACCACGAGCGGTGTAAATTCCGATAGAAGCTGATAACGTGCCGACATGATGAACTGCTTTATCAATTCATTGATGTATACGGAACCATGCGATCCACCCACCACTAACAAGACCCTTGCATGCATATCGATACCCACGTCCTTGCGGGCTGCTTCTTTTGCCAATGAAAGAGAGGTATATCGAAGTGGATACATATTTTTTTTCCCGCGTCGACGGGCAAGTGTTGCACCAGCACTATCAAAACAAAAATAGGTGGTACGCGCAAGGCGAGAAATGAGCTTAACGGAGCGACCTGCAACAGCATTTAATTCATACACAACAATCGGAATCCCCAACAACCAACCACTTAAGCATACCGGAAGCGCTGTAGCACCACCGATGCTGATAATTTTGCGTGGTCGGTGTCGGTAAAGAGCGACAAAGCTTCTTACGCATCCATACATAAACAAAAATGCCATAATTGGAGCACGGTACCAAGCACGCCAAGAAATTTTCAATAATGGAAGCATTACCTGTTTTGTTACTTGGGGATGATTGCCCACAATTGTTTTGTCTAAAATAGAGTTACCAGAAAAAAACAATACCTTGCTTGGCGACCCATCTTCTTGAGCTGCTGTTGTCTGTAAACACTCTTGCCGAGCCAATTCCAAGGCTGGAATAATATTACCACCTGATTGGGCCCCCACACAGCAAATCCACTCACTGTTATTATGCTTCATAATGCTTCTCGTATACTTCGTTTAAGAAATGACTCCAATGCCTTACGCAATGACACATCTTGTATGGCACTCAACTTTTTCTTTTCTTGATCACTTAATGGCCTACAAGGGCGAGTCCCCTTTTGGTGTAATGGCTGCAAAGGTTTCTTTTTTACCTGCGGACGTTCTACAAGAGTAAAGCGTACCTGAGTGATGGTATGATTCTGTAAATGGGTATTAATTGTTTTAAGAATAGTAGGAGAAAGTAAATGAAGTTCCTGCATCCAATGAGCATCATACACTCCCAAAATAAGAGCGTCGCCTCTAAATCGTTCCACGCGCATATGGTCGCTTAGGGAACCTACAATGGTTGACCAGTCACTCAATAGTGTAACATACCAAGCATCAAATGAATCCAAAACGTTGGCAATATGGTGAGATACGATTGCCATGCATACTTCTCCGTTGTAACGATACATCATTACATCATTCGCAATGAGTATCGTCAGTTTTACCTATGATACCATGGCTAATCCTTATCTTCAACATGCAAATAGTATCCCTCAGACTGCTGATTTAAAAAGCGTATATTCTATGGGAGTACCAGCAGCTACCTTGACCAGGCAAGAGGCATCAAGTACGACTTTACCCTCTGGTGATTTTTCGTTAATACTTGAAACCATCCGAGTATTCTTTCTATTCTTAGTAGGTATAGCTCTTATAAAAGGAAAGTACATAATGAATAAAGATATTGGTTTTGAAATGCTCCCACACACTGCTGACTTTCGTATGCGAGTATATGGCAAGACCTTGGAAGAACTTTTTACCAATGGGGTCATTGGAATGTTTACCGCCATGAACCCCTTTTATAAAAAGCCGCGTAAGGAAGCACAACGTGAAATCGTTGCGTCAGCAGCGAAAACTGAATACTTATTGATTAATTTCCTTTCTGAATGCCTTTACCTTTCTGATGCCTACAATGAAGCATACGAAAGTGTAGCCATACAGTCATTGACTGACACAGAAATTGCTGCAACAGTAAAAGGAGCTAAAATCGATGGAATGGAAGGCCCAGAAATTAAAGCCGTAACGTACCATGATATTGGACTACACCAACATCAAAACGTCTGGCAGGCAACAATCGTATTTGATATTTAGCACTAGTCACACTTACCCAAACAGTATCAAACAACAGAACTCTCAACTATGGCTTGAAAAAGTTAACAGTTCTACTGTAATCGAGAACCATTTTCAACGGGCAATGTCGGCGTAACTAATACTACTTTGCCATTTTCATCAGTAAGACCCAGGACCAGTACCTCAGAAATAAATGATCCAATTTGTTTGGGCTCAAAGTTTACCACAGCTATAACTTGTTGCCCGACTAACTCAGGTAACGTATAATGCTCCGTAATTTGCGCAGATGATTTTTTAAAACCCAACGCGGGGCCAAAATCAATTACTAGTTTATATGCCGGCTTGCGTGCTTCATCAAATGATTCCGCTTTGATAATCGTACCAGCACGAATATCTACCTCAATAAAATCATTATACGTAATCATAAACGCCCCTTTTTGTTGAGTAGCTTTCTAGCATCTCGTTTACTATACGCCCAACACCAAAAAAACATCAACAGAAAATTGCTTTACGCATCATTATTTTTTTACACTAGATAATAGAATATTTATCTTTAAGCTAAAGAGGAATATATGGCGCGGCCGACTCCATCAAAGCAAGTTACTCGCGACGATCTTAGAAAGATTCATGAAGCATTATATGAAATTTCAACCTCGTTCTCGTCGCTCATGCGCGTTCCCGCTCGTGTTTTTGTTAATGAACCCATGCTCGCTGAGCTCTTTACGGACCGTTCATTGTGGCAGTTAACTAATGTAGCTACGTTACCAGGCATTCAGATGGCAGCACTTGCAATGCCTGACATCCATGAAGGTTATGGTTTTCCCATTGGCGGAGTTGCTGCCATGGATATCGCTGCTGGTGGCGTCATATCACCGGGGGGAATCGGCTATGACATCAATTGTGGGGTACGTCTCATGCATCTTCCGCTCACGGTAAAAGAAGTTGAGCCTTACCTTGACCGTCTTGCAAGTGATTTTTACAAAGCAGTTCCATCTGGCGTTGGACGCAGCGGCTTTATTAAGTTATCCGCACCAGAAATGAATAAAGTCCTTCGGTATGGTGCCAAACGAATGGTCGAGCTTGGATACGGTAATGAGGAAGATCTCCTGTATTGCGAAAGCTATGGTTGTCTTGAAGATGCCGATCCCGCTTATATCTCTGATCGCGCCCGCAAACGCGGAAGCGATCAATTGGGAACCCTTGGATCAGGTAACCATTTTCTTGAAGTACAAAAAATTGAAACTATTTTCGATCAACAGGTTGCAAAGGCCTTTGGCCTTGAAAAGGATACCGTTGTCATCATGATTCATTGCGGGTCACGCGGCCTCGGACATCAAACATGCACCGACTATGTCGGTAACATGCTCAACAAGTTAGACGAGTGGGGTATTGTACTCCCTGATCCTGAACTTTCATGTGCACCATTCAATTCGCCGGAAGGGCAAGACTATTATAAAGCTATGTGTGCAGCTGCTAACTTTGCTTGGGCCAATCGCCATGTCATTGGAAGTGCCGTACGCAAAGCATGTCACAAACATCTCGGTTCTCATATAAACGTTCGCACCGTATACGACATCTCCCATAACATTGGTAAAAAAGAATGGCATGACATAAATGGTGTTACCAAAGAACTCATTGTTCATCGTAAAGGAGCCACCCGCGCATTTCCAGCGGGTAACCCTGAAGTAAGCGAACCATACCGTGCCGTCGGACACCCGGTATTTGTTCCTGGCACCATGGGAACCGCATCATATGTCATGGTAGGCACCCCCGAAGGAATGAAAGAATCCTTTGGCTCATGTTGCCACGGAGCCGGCCGACGCATGTCACGTTCAAAAGCAAAAAAAACAGTTCATGGCCTAACGTTACGTGAACAATTGAAAAAACAAGGCATCATAGTGAAATCTGCATCAGACCCTGGCCTTGCCGAAGAAGCGCCCATAGCATATAAGGACGTTGATAATGTCGTACGAGTTATCGAAGAAGCCAATATCGCTAAACGCGTCGTACGCCTTACTCCACTCGCCGTCATCAAAGGCGACTGAGGCACGCAGTGCCTTTGGTCACAGCATGACCACTAAATTAGCAAGCACTTTACACATTAGCCATATGTAAAAGTAATGTACGCCAGAAATAGGTGACATTACCTGCAAGGGGCAGTCGTGTGAGCATGCGTGATGTTAGCAACAGCATTGCTCGTGCTCGTTTGAGTGCTCCTTTGTCATGCTCTTGTAGTGCATCACACTCACGACGGTGCCAGTAGGTTGTTAGCTCATCAACGAGCAAACGCGTCTCGTGTTCGGTCAGGTTTTGACATGATTCATACGCACGTGCAAGGTCCACAGGCTCAGAAGTTAATAACGTTCGTGCGGCCTCAAATAGACTCGGTCCATCAGCTTTAATATTAAAAACCATTGTACGTGACACAATCGTATCAAGAACCTGATCTTTTGACTCCGTTAGCAAAATAAAGCTATAACCAGGGTACGGTTCCTCTAAGGGTTTGAGTAACCGAGGTGCCGTATGTATTGATAAACGTTCAGCCGCTTCAAAAACAATAATACGTTTCTCGTTACGTTCTAACGCAAATGAAATGGTACGCAAAAGCTCTTGAATTTGATCAACGGTATAAGTATTTTTTTCAGGTATCAGCCAATGAATTCCATAAAAAGCATGGGCTTCGATAGATCTGCAGGTTATACATGCGCACGATCCTTTTTCTACACTCGTACTTCCGGCACTTTTACACCATATACGCTTACAAAATGCATGCACGTTGTCGATTAACGTAGAGCGAGGGCCAACCCACAATTGCACTGGATGCGTTGATTCAATTATTGTGTGATTCATGTACCATCAACCCCTGTCTTTCAAGCCAAGCCAATGTACGAGCATAGGCTTCGTCTACTAACTCTTGCGGTGTCATGCGACCGTCAAGGCGTAGAACATGGTCTTTGCCAGCATACAAGGCATTATACCCATCTAAAACGGCCAAATGAAAATCTCGTGCCTCTTGTTCAAAGCGGCTCAATTGTTTGCGATCTTTCATCCGTTCAAATGCATCATCAATGGATAACTCTACAAAAAAAGTAAGGTCTGGCTTCGTGCCATCCATTACCCACTCAAGTACGTTTTCAAGACGTGTACAGTCAACACCACGGGCACATCCCTGATAAACTCTCGATGAGTCTGCCATACGATCAGAAACGACTATTTTATGGTCACGCAATGCCGGTTGAACAATTTGGTTAATATGCATGGCACGATCAGCTGCAAACAATAGCGCTTCGGCCACCGGCAAAATCTCTTCGCGCTCCTCTTGAACAAGGGTGCGAATTTTTTTACCCACGGCTGTTGCACCTGGTTCTTTGGTAAGTACTACATCAAAAGAATGCTGGTTCAATGTGTCAGCAAATCCGTGAGCAAGTGTCGATTTGCCGCAACCATCAATTCCTTCAAAGGTTATTAGAACACCTCGTTGTAACCGCTTCATAGTTTATGCTACAGTTTTTAATATCAAAAGGTAGTGTATCATACACTGAGTATATCATACATGAAACATATCACCCAGGACCGCGCAAAACAATTACAAAAAATGGAGTTGTCCCCATGAACGAACGAGAACGTTATCAAGAATTATACCAATCGCTCATGCGTAACGACAAACCAGGATACCCTGGGCATTTACTTGAACGCGCTGCCAAGTTGTATGATACAAAACTGGCCATTATCGACGGCACTACTCGTATAACATTTAGTGAACTTTTTTCACAGGCATTGCGTGTAAGCGCCTTTTTAAAACAAAGCGGTATAAAGAAAGGCGATCGTGTAATGATTTTGTATGAAAATTCAGTACGATTTTATCAAGCCTATCACGGTATCTGGCAGATGGGAGCTGTCGTCGTACCGGTGAATAATTTCCTTCACCCGCGTGAACTTCATCACGTCATCGCGAACGCCGAGCCCAATGCGCTCATCATCTCTGATGACTTATTTACCAAGTACAATGAAGCGATCACATCCATCCCACTTGTTATAACAGGAAAAGATCTTGCCAATATTATCCAACAAGAACCGGTCGCTCCTGAACGTATTCCAAGTCTTCTAGACTCACAGGATCCAAAGGACATGTGCGTGCTTCTTTACACATCAGGCACTACGGGAATGCCAAAAGGAGTCATGCTCAGCGCGACAAACGTTATGATGAATATGTTACAGGGCGCAGCACGCTTCCAGGCGGAACCAAATGACAGTGTACTTGTCGCTCTTCCGCTTTTTCATAGTTATTCACAAAACACGTGTATCTGGATGACTGCATTACTTGGTATAACCGTTATCATTGTGGCCAAAATTAACCGTAAAGCCCTTCGAGAAGGGCTCGAGCATAAACCAACACTCGTTACTGGTATTCCCCAATTTTACGGCCTTTTCTGCCTTATGAAGACCGCCAAGTTCGATCAAGTTCGTTATTTTATTTCGGGTGGCGATGTTCTTCCAGACCGTATTCGGATGGGCTTTGAACTTATATACCGACGTAAACTCTGTAACGGGTACGGCCTAAGTGAAACAAGTCCCTTTATCTCAGCAGATCTTGAGGATGTTACGCGGCCCACTGACACCGTTGGTAGACCCTTAATTGATGTAGAAGTACAAATGCGTGACGAAGAGGGAAATATTATGCCAGAGGGCTCAGTTGGCGTGCTATGGGTACGAGGCCCAAACATCATGCTCGGATACTATAAAAACCCGGAAATGACCGCTGAAATGATTGTAGATGGTTGGCTAAATACTGGTGATCTTGCACGTATAACTCCCGAAGGCAAACTCATACTTTGTGGTCGGCAAAAAGATCTCATAAAGAGTAAAGGTATGAAGATATATCCGTATGTCATTGAAAACATTCTAATGAAACATCCAGCGGTGACTGCTGCCGGCGTCATTGGAAAGACAGATGGGGGTGATGAAGAATTCCCTGCTGCATACATTGCCGCTCCGAGCGTAAAGACACATGAAGAAAAAAAAGCACTTGAAGACGCGTTGCGCACCTTATGCCGTGATAACTTAGCCCCCTATGAAATTCCGCGTATATTCGAAATACGCTCGAGCCTCCCTACCACAGCCACCGGTAAAGTTAATAAAAAGGAACTCAGGAAAGAGACATAACTCCTAATGTTCTTTTGTATCATTCTCTTCTTTCAGACATCCATTGCAAAAGACGGCACTATTGACTGACAAAAAAATAATTAGATTTCCCAAAAAACTGCAACTTTGCCTTACCACCTTTGGTCTTCAGAAAAAATTAAATTCCGAGTACCATACTCCACTGAATAGAAAAAGAGTAAAGAACAATGGTATTACTGTAAATCACTTAAAAATGAGTTTATTGCATTTAAATTAATGAATTTAAAAAAAAATTGTAATTGACAAGTGATACGGTTTCAGCTAAAAAGTATTGATCTAGAATCCAACCAAATTAAAGGAATTTAATGAAATACTTTTTTCTTATTAGTATGCTTTGCATTAGCTATACCACGCTTGACGCCATGATAGAGGAAGGTGCCCGACCGCCGTCTTGTTCCACCCCTTCTGAGTCATCAAGTAGCGAGAGATCTATTGAGACGCTTCTTCGGCAATATGTTCTTGATGGAACCATTACCCTCTCTCGAGAACGTCGCGACAGTGCATATACCTATACCATTAATTTTCCTCCTATAGCACTTCCTTTAGAACAGCGAAACAATCGTATTCCTACTTTTATAACTCTTGCAGGCATTACTGTCATTGCCGGAGGAATCGTATATTCACTTCGTAACCACCATGACGAAGAACACCCTTCCGTTTTTAGACATCTGATACATGGCATACAATCACTATGGATCGGTTCTACTTTTAATTGGCACATGGTAGGTGATCATTTATTATCTGACAAAGGCGCAATGACCTCTTTAGGCGCTGGCACACTTGCTTCAATCGGCCTCATTGCCGCTTTACTACGCCGTCCACCAGCTTTGCCTTTACCACCTACAGACGAAAACCTTGAACGCTTACAACAGTGGTATAGCGAGACATGCTCAAACGAACATAGACGCGTTATAGAGAGTGCTTTTCAAACGCATCTTGAACGCGCTATCCTGGTAGGCAACACTGATATGGCCATGTTGTATCTTGAAAGAAGTGATTCTACTCGTAATGAATTAGAGCAAGAAGAATACACATTCAGCGAATTAGGCTCAGCAAGAGAGCTTGCTATAGCACTCAATAGCGTTTCGGAAACTAACTATACTCCACTTATAGAGCAACTAAGCATTGCATATAAAACTGAATTAGCATCACTCAGTACTGACTTAGAACGCGCAATCGCCCAAGAACATTTTGGTGAAGCTGCAAGACTCCTTTTAGTTAACACTTATGATAAAGATACATTAGAAGAGGCACGCAAGATTGCGCTTTTAGTTGGCAATGAAGAACTTGCAGGACAGATAGACTACTTAAAAACATTAGAAACACCACTAGAACGCGCTGTATACTTTTCAAACCCTGATAGCCTCATTGCATTCCTTAATGAAGGTTTTACAGTCGGCCAGCTTGAACGTGCCCGTAGACTAGCAGAAATGCTTAGCTTTACGGCTATGCAAGAACAATTGCGTAATGCTATATCAGAAAGACTTACAAATAGCCTAGAAAAAGCCATCTATGAGGGCTTAGCCTACGACAAGGAAGGGCAACCGCACATTCCTGACCATGACACAGTCATGAAACAATTTGAAACTGACATTGGTAGAGATGCAACTGCATTAATGAACGCTCAAAAATTAGCAAAAGAGCTTGGGCTTACTGATATGCGCAATTACATAGACAAACAACGCCAGAAGGTTGTCCGCAAAAGCATGATGGAAGAAAGAAAGAGGAGGCAATCTAGGGCCCCAGGAGGGTCAAGTAAGAAATCGGAAAGAAGATCAAGCAAGAAAACTGGAAGCAGTAAAAGAGGAAAATAACTTAACCCTGACACTTCCTTTTAAGAAGTTCAACACTAAAATCCTTATCATCCGTAACGGTGATACGCCTGAGAGTATCAGCATCAACTAATCCTCTTTCATGTGAAAGATTTAGCCAATCAATAAATGGCTTCCAAAAGACTGTACCTATTAATATAACTGGCGCATCACTGCGCTGGTTGGTTTGTATAAGTGTCAAAAGCTCAGCGAGCTCATCCATGGTACCAATCCCACCGGGAAAAACCAAAAACCCTACTGAGTAATGAATGAGCAACCATTTGCGTGCAAAAAAATAATCTAAAATAAGGGAAACTTCTCTTGCGCATGGGTTGGGCCCTTCGCTTTCTAAACCGCGGACCGTAATACCTAGGGTGCGAAGTTCACCCTTTTGAGCATAATACGCGCCACAATTTGCCGCTTGCATAATCCCAGGGCCACCCCCCGTTAACACCGAAAAATTATTCTCGACAAGAGCAGCTGCAATCTCAGTCGCCTGTTTTGCGATAGGATCAGTTTGCTTGACGTGTGTACCACCAAAGATACTTACGCATGGTTGTGGTAAACGATACACAATCCATATAGCCCGGAGCAACTGAAAAATAACCCTAAAAAAACGGTAACCTACGGCTAAAACCATACCCAGACGCTGAAAAAATGTCATACGTGCTCCCAGAACATTACAAAAATTCTATCCATATTATATATATGTTGTATGAAAATCCAGATACCCACGTCAATCGTTCTATCGTAATCCTCAACAATATTAATCAATTATTACGACATTAATCGTTGTAATCAAAGCATAAAACAATTTAGTATGTTTCAAAAAACAGTTGCTATAAATAATATAATTGATACAATTGGAAATATATATATTTCGGGAAATCACTATGAAAAGAATACTTCGCTCCCTTCTGGTCATTTTTACCATTTTACCTGGCATTAGCCATGCTCAAATGGGCGAATATACCTTTCATGATTTAATTTACGTTAATGAACGCCACAATCTTTATGAGCAATCAGAAGTCACCAAGCTTGCCGAGTATCAATTCGGCTCTCGCAAGGAACAACAAAGTATGCTCGAAACTCACTTTTATACAAAAAAAAGATGGGAATATAATAAAATCATTGGCTATCAACTCGGTATACCAGCAGCACTAACTACCGCAGTAATCACTTCAACGCTAATATGTTGCCAATGTCGAAAAAAGCCTGAAGGCGAGCGATCTATCATGCTTCCCGTAGCTGTGGGCACCGCTCTTGGAACTGCCCTCATGCGCCTGACGAGTTTATTCATCGAAGGTGGTTATAAATACATCACTGATGGCATGACTGCCCTCAATAAAATATATTTTCCCTGGTTAGCAAGTGACGCACTTGACCAACTCGAAATTGAATACGTACGTAATAAACCATTTATTCCAATTGAATTACATCATGCCATTGAAACAAATTTTATAGAAGCACATACCCTGCAACCATACGTTAGAAGAGGGGGGCTGGAAGAAAATGTACATTATGCTCGCTGGGCATTGGGCCTACCAAGAAAACTAAAAACAGTTATTTATGACGCAGAAATTATTGATGCTAAACTTGAAGGATATCCCGAACAAACTATTCAGCATATTAAACGTTTTTGCATTCGTCATATGGCTGCAAGCACCGCTACAACCGTTCGTAAAATACCTTACTATTTTTATGGCCCACCCGGTGTAGGTAAAACACGTGCGGCTCATCTTATTGCTGAAATGCTCGAGCTCCCAATCGCTGTTATCTCGCTTGCGGATAAAACAAGCACCGCACTTCAAGGAACCGTTCAGGAACCGGGACTCCTCATCAGAGCGCTTTCCAATAGAAAGGCACGCAATGCTAAGAATATGATTCTGCTGATTGACGATGCCGACCGCGCTCTGAACTCCCAACTTGATCCCTTTATTCTTTCTCTATTTGATCCTGCTACGAGGGCATTTTATAGTCCTTACTTGGATGCATATGTCGATATTTCCAACTTAGGTTTTATTGTGATTGGAAACTCCGATATTAAGGATGAGGGCCTCAGGAATAGACTACACATAGTAAAGTTCGAAGCATATAACACAGAATATAAACGCAAGGTAGTCTGGGAGAGCTTATTTCCTGAAATGCTTGAGCCACATAAAGTATCTTCTCTACCTTTGAGTGAAAGCGATTTTTCCGACCGAGACCGAGACACAATTAACAACCTTATAGACTTTGATAAAGACCCTGGATTTAGAAGTCTTAAACTTGAACTCACCAACTTCATTGAGGACAAAGTAATTCAGAAAAATATTCTCAAGAAATTTGAAGAAAAACCTGATGAAAAACCATATGCTGAAACTATTGTTCCCGATCAAGATGACGATGATGAAGGTGAAATAATCAAGCTAGCAGTTGAAATTGAAGAAGCTACACCACCTGAGACCATTGCTGAGATCACCGAAAAAATCGATGCAACAGAGCACGTTAATGAGACTGAAGTGCCAGTTGAAATACCTATTAAATTCGAAAAGGATAATGAAAGTGAAGAATTAGACCAACAACAATTGGACCAAAATGATCAAGAAATACTAGAAGATAATAGTATTGTTTTGCCTGACCAACCACTTTCAGAGTCAGAACCTGACGTAGAAAAAGTATCTTCCTCCGAAGAAAATAATAAAGGAAGCACTGAAGATAGTGCTGAGGCTATTATTGAAAATCAGGAAGAAATCATCGAGCCTGGTGATTCTCAGCAGGAAAGCGACCTCATCATACTTTAAGGGGTACGCTTCTCTCACTAATACCCCAAAAACACACGTTAATAAGGGCTCTGTGTGCCACATAGACCGTATTATTTACAAGCAACGCTAATAGCGCTATACTGAATTCAGTGATAATAGGAGTATTCAAAAAGTAAATGCGTATATTTCGACCTATTTTAAGTAAAACGCATAATTATCCTTCATTAGGTACCCAGCCAGTGCATACCACGGTAACGCTTAGCTCTCTGCCTATAAGCAAGGCACATTCTGCAAAAAAAAATATACTAGCGCAGCGGTTCAACTGCTTGCTACCACGTAAACGTAAAAGGATCAGCATTCAGTAAAAAATATGATCATTCCCCGATTTCACCGCTCACGTTACCTTTTTGTGGAACACACGAAGGCCAAACGAGGGAATAGCAAGCTAACCATACTCATGAAGGAGACCGTTATTGTAATGTAAACGTAGCAAAAGAATCACAATTGATGATAATTATTTTAATATCTTATTTTGAGAAAGAACTATGAAATTATATATAGGAAATTTACCATATAGTATAACCGAAACCACATTGAGAGACCTGTTTTCTCCATTTGGCGAGCTCAAGTCAGTTAACGTCATTACGGACAAATTTACGGGAAAGCCCCGTGGTTTTGCTTTCGTAGAGTTCGTAGAAAAAGAGCACGCCAATACCGCAATGAAAGACCTCGACGGCCATGAAATCGAAGGACGTGCTATGCGCATATCCGAAGCTAAAGAACGCACCGATCGAGGCGGCGCTGGCGGTGGAAGATCCGGTGGCTTTAAGCGTGGTGGCTTTGGCGGTAATCAAGGCGGAAGCTCTTGGTAAGCCATTAAACAAACGCACGTAAGAAGCGGTCTTTTAAAAGACCGCTTCTTTTTATGGTCCTTTCTATTTACAATACTCTCTACATTACAGCGTAGTCTTGATCATTGGCTCTTTTTAGACACCTGATTCTCACCCAAGCTACTAATTCACTAGGTGAACAAACGTATCTACTCAACCTTTGCAACTATAGGTCATTTCGCGAAGGGTGTTCCCCTTCGCTTTTTCACAACAGGCTAAACCTATTGGTGAATTGCATAGCGATATAGAGGGCGGGAGCGCTCTATATCGCAGGAAAATTATTAAGCAATGAATTATATGCAAGCAACCACAATTGTACACATGAGCCAATATATACAACAGGCGCAGGACGACGTCCTGCTCGTCGGCGGGGGGCGAAACCCTGCAAAATTTTACCTCGCGTTAATTAAATAGGTTAACCATATTAGCAAGGTGCAAGAAATCTTCGAAAGAAAGCTCCTGTGCTCGTTTTGCTAGAAGGTCGGGCGGTACGGCAGAAAATTCATAATGGCACTGCTGTAAGTTGTTTTTTAGCGTACGGCGCCGCTGACGAAAGCAGCATCGAATAAACTTCCAAAACGCATCCTCATCGGGAATTGCTGGTTGATCATATCTTGGTTTGAAGTATAACAATCGTGAATGGACTTTCGGAGGCGGTACAAACGCCCGTGGAGGAACCTTAATAAGTTTCTTCCAAGAAAAATAATATTGATAAAATATCGACTGAATAGTGGCATCGCCAAGTTTAGGCACAATCTTTTGTGCTACTTCTTCTTGTACCATGACCACACCTTCGTTAAGCAACTGCCTGTTTTCCTTCAGTTTTCTTAAAATCGGAAATGTAATCTGATAAGGGAGGTTTGCAAGAAGCGTCCAGGGCCCCGGTTCAAAACGACTAAAATCAACATCCAAAATATTCTCACAAGACATATGAAGACGAGAATCGCTATAGGTCTCCTTTACGTATGCCGACCACTCTGGATCAATTTCGAATACCCATAACGCCTTGATGGGAGTTTGTAAGATTGAACGTGTCAAAAAACCATCGCCGCAGCCAATCTCAAACACACTGGTTTTTTCAGACAAATCAACATGCTCAAGCATACAATCAACTACTGATTGATCACGCAGAAAGTGCTGTCCATACCTCTTTTTTAATGGAATACCATGTAATGCTGACTTTTTATTCATTTATACCCACTCAACTCAACACCCTTAAGATTTTTACCTATAAGACGACGTCCTTGCAGTGCTTATCCAGAAAAAGCAAATAACATAGTATATGCTCAAAATCTTTCTCGTATCACCATCCTGTTTCAATGCGCAACGAAACACCATACGTTTTATTGGAATTCTTGCTTCCTACAATCCGAAAGGGTAAAGGTATATCAACATCAAGGTATATCATTGGTGTATACCAATCTCGGCATTCTTTATTGTAAGCAAAGTCATAGAGTAGAGAAAAGGAAAGATATTCGCTATTCCATTCACTAAGATTCTGCAGCGCTTGAAAGTCAATTGGCGGCCGTTGGCCAAAAGGACGTAGATTCGTAAAGGTATCCTCCCAATGCATAATAAGTGAATAGCTCATCTGTGCTCCCCACCCATCACGAATACCGGTAAGCGCAACGTAGGGTGAAAATACATAGGTCAAGCCAGGATCAACGCGCCCCTCGGTTATCAATGCGCCAAGAAGCTGGGGTTCACCAGCAACAGGAATGCGCAGCTCCTGGTCGCGAGCAAATCGCTTAATCAGGCGCATGTTAAATCCTGCAAAAAAATCTTCTCTTAGTTCAGTATCAAGAGCAAAATCTCCATAAATACCCCAATGTCCATTGCCACCAAAAGGTAGAGACCCCGGGATCGTTATCTCGCGACGGGAGGCAACAGGAGCGATCATTCCCACCTTGATACCCATATCAAATGTCTTAAATTTTAGATAGTAATGCCGCAGTACTCCCAATCGCAAATACAAATCAAAATCACCTAGGCCAGTATTACTCCAAAGAAGTCTTTCTATGCTATCCAGGCTAAATGCCTGATCATTCGCTTCGAAAACGTCACGAATATCACCCGATTCGAGGCGAAGGGCCTCATCAAGCAATAATGGATTGAAACTGGTTCGCGCGCCCATCAATAACCCTGAGCCACCAATTTCCCAATTTGGTGAGAGAGTATAGAACCATCGCATGGCAAGGCCGCCAGCTTCAAGCTTACCATTAAGTCGCCATAGCAGGTTCAAGGGCTCTAAATGGGGAGGAATAAGTGGTTGATCCGTGATGCCCAGATCTTGCAATGCGGTATCCAATGTTTGCTGTTTGTACATACCTGTAATATCAAACAGCCCAACATCATTTCCATCAGACGAAGCTGGCCATGACTTATCTCCCGTCATAAAAAAAGGCTGTAAGCGCATAAAAAAACAATATTCATCTCGTCGAAGAATTGGTTTGTCCAGGAGGGGAAAATGGCGATTATCGTATACCATAGCAACACAAGGCATTACCAGGCTGCTCAGCATAAATAGCCATACCATTTTCGTTAATTTGTTAACCATTGTATCCTCATTAATCTCAAGCACTATAAATAGTGTCACTATGGAGGAGAGAGTGGGATTCGAACCCACGATCCCGCTTTGGCAGGAAAACCGCTTTCGAGGCGGTCGCTTTAAACCACTCAGCCATCTCTCCAAACTCGTGTGGTTCTGTAGGTATTAGAATAAATGATTTATCCGCTATTGAAAAGGCCAATTCTCGAACTAATACTTTTAATTAACAACGATTAAAAGCAGCAAAATGAAACCTTGGTACCGTAAGCTTCTCAACCCTTCCTCCTAATAGGGTTCCTTAATATGAAGCCATTTTTTAGAATGGTTAACACTATACAGCCATTCTAGCTATCAATTGCTTGTGCTAGGTAAACGTATCTCTCTATAATAAGAAAAAAAGATAAAGTAGATGCACGTCAAAGATCAATGGGTCTATCGCAGTTGGCTATTTTTAAAAATAGCACTTGGTATTACGGGATTTCTCTATGGATGTACCCTGATAGCAACCAACATCATGTCTTTTGTCGACAATCCCAGTGATGGATACTTTAATCTTAATGTTGCCTTTAGGGCGATTTTCATCCCATGCGTCGTATTTCTCACTCCTTCGCTGTTACTGCTTATATCCAAAAACAAGTACATAATTACCACGATCTCCTACGTGACAACCATCTTATTTGCCCTGCTTTCCATTGGCACCATCGCAAATATAATTCGTCTCACTCCATCCATTACGCTAAAAAAAGTTTCATTAGCCCTAAACCCTGTATCTATAACCTTACTAACAGCAGCAACAACCCTTGCGCTTGCATGGTTAACCTCGGCGATTTTTCAAGCAGCATCTAAAAACAAGACTCTCAAAGATCAACTTGTCTACCGAAGTTGGCTTCTGCTTAAAATTTCGCTTGGCCTCTTTTTTGTGTTAGAGGGCCTATCAAGAAAAGCTGCAAGCAGTAAAAGTTTAATTGACTATTTTATCGGACTTCCCTTTTATTCGCTCATATTCATTATTCTTGGCTTAGGCCTCCTGATATTACAACGTAAAAAATCTTTAACAGCTTTTTTATACGCCGTCGCGATTGCGTCAAGCATAGAGATCCTGTTCGGGGCTTTGTTCGTAGCAGGTTTGGCAATTAGTATAGGCTCCATAGGACTCAAACTATTAAATATGCTCTTCGTTGGTTTTTCTATGTCTTACGTAATGCCCATACCCATAGCAGCTATCGCATTGATACTTCTGACGGAGGCAGTTTATAATAGTCATGAACCTACAAGACATAATGTTCCAGATTAAGGGACTTTGCTGTCATTGCCCTTGCTCTTGCATGGCTTACACAGGGAATTGGTGCTAACCCAGCTAAATACAGCAAGTGACAATAACGATTAGGTATACTAAAGCGCCTATTCAACCAGGCATTCAAATGATTCATTTCTAAACACAGGCCTGAAGGCCAATAGCGAACATATCTAATAAATTATTGCTCATTCTTATTTGATATTTGTATATTTAAATAAGGCATTAAATAGTATCACGTACAAAAATGGATCTTTGGGGGAGAGTACACCTATGTCTATCCGACGATCATGCGCATGCATCTTTTTTCTCTCGCTGGTAATTATATCGATGCCTACCGCTGCATTTAAATACTACAAAGAAGTCAGATCCAAGGATTATCGTCCATACAAATCCTTCGATTTCAGAGGAAGGGACCGGCTATATCTTTCCAAAGATTTATTGGGCAAAGTACGCATTCTACATCATAAAACAAATCCGCTCTTGGGATATATTGCGATTCCTGTTGAAATGCGTTCCAAAAAGGAGCACATAGAGGGGCCATACCTTGGTAAAGTGGACGATAAAGAAACCCGATACTGTCATGTCTTTCTTCGCAGAGCCGACTCTTCGCCAGAATAACACTTTTTCATTTTCAAAACACCCTCCCAGTAAGTAATATAAAAAGTTTTTGAGCTTCTCGCCAAACCGTGCTATCTTGAAAAAAGCAACATATAATTTTAGACACAGACTGCGTCTGGTAAAACTGTGTCTGGCACAAACTTAGTTTGGTACAAGCCGCACCTGTTACAAACACCGGCTGGCGCAACCATCGGCCAATCAACAGAAAGGCCTGGTTTAATAACCTCCCGGCCAAAGACAGTATCTCAGTTAGACAACGTCTAGGTCTATCACATGTTTTAGTAAGGAGCCTACTATGAGTCATCCGCACCACCCTCAAGCCATCATCCTGGCTACAAGCAATTCATCACACCCTAACCCAGTCAATGCAAAGCTCACTGAACGTATTTGCGGACAAGAAATCATTCTCTACACCGCTAAGCTCCTTCAACAACTACACATTCCCATAACCTTTATTGGAAGTAACACAAAGGTTATACAACCTATCCTAAAACGGGAAGGTATATCATGTAACTGTATCGACCTTAACAAAAACAAAACTGAACATCCCCTTGCTCAATCACAAAGCCATTGGTCCGCAGATAATCTTCTTATTATAAACGCCAACATGCCGCTCCTTACCAAACAAACCATTCAGGCACTTTTAGAAAAACATACCAAGTCACATGCTGCTCTGACCTTTGTTACCGCACATAATATGGATCCATCCTTGAGAGGATACGAACATGTTATACAAAATGGTTCACATATCACCATCACCCAAGACCAGCTACAAGAAACTGAGGAGGCATCAACACTCATTAACGCTGGCGTCTATTGTATTGAAAAGAAATACCTTGAGCGATACATCAAACATCTTGCCCCCTCAACTAAAGCTCGTACTTATTCTACTAAAGGTCTTGTGGAAGTTATGAGTCAACACGGCGAGCACCTCGAAAAGGTCAACGTACCATTTGATAATATTCGCCACGTTAGCAACATGAAAGAGCTATGGATTGCAGAGCATATCAAAAAATCTGAGCTCATTTCATTTTGGATGCAGCAAGGAGTAAGGTTTATAGCACCACAGACAACCCATGTAGAACATGACGTGGTCATTGAAGCAGGAGCGATAATCCAACCAGGAGCTATTCTACAGCAAGGTAGTCATGTCGAAGCCAATGCAATAATAGGCTCTTACAGCATTATCAACAATAGCATCATACGCGCAAATGCCCATATTCTTCCCCACTCCGTTATAACAGATTCAATCGTCTGCTCAGAAGCATCAGTGGGCCCTTTTGCTCATATCCGTAAACAAAGCATCATAGGAGAACAGAGTGTCATCGGTACTTTTGTCGAAGTCAGTGACAGTACTATTGGCCTTCAAACTAAAGCCAAACACCATGCGTACCTAGGCAATGCGCATATTGGATCTCGGGTTACTATAGGTGCTGGTACGATTACGTGTAATTACGACGGCTATTCTAAATATTGCTCTATTATCCACGATGATGCTTTTATCGGAAGTAACAACAGTCTTATTGCGCCAATCACCATTGGGAAGTTCGCTATGACGGGAGCCGGTTCAACCCTTAAAGAAAATGTTCCAGCATACGCATTCGGCATTGCACGGTCAGTGCAAGAGACGATAGAACAAGAAGCTTCTCAAATACGCAAACGCAAAGAACAGGAAGCACTCAACCGCACCAATAATAATCTGTCATCGGGTAACGGTCAACCACGTACTCATCAAACAAATAATAGGCCGGATTCACCACACAAGATATCCCATGATCACTTAGAGCAAAGCTATGCATTACAAAGCCTGCGCGCACGCGCCGAATGGCTTGATAATGCAGTGGAAGGTTATCAATCTACTAATACAAGCGATACAGGTACCGCTTCATTCGAATCATCATCTAAAACTACTCCTGAATTATGATTCGTTTTATCCACACGGCCGATGTTCATTTTGGCATGGAAAACTATGGCCGTATTGATCCAAAAACCGGTATTCATTCGCGGCTCTTAGATTTTTACCATGCGTTTAGCTTTTGCGTCGATCGGGCTATCACTGAGGAGGTAGATTTTTTTCTATTTTCTGGTGATGCATATAAAACCGCAAACCCGAGTCCTACCCAGCAACGATTACTCGTCGAATGTTTTTTAAAACTTTATAAGGCTAACATTCCCATTGTCCTGATTGTCGGTAATCATGATAACCCGCTTAGTTTTGGCAAGGCTCATGCATTGGCTCTTTTTGGCCAATTACCGTTAGATGGCTTTCATGTCATTGCACGACCCACCTCGTTTACCCTCAAAACAAAAAGTGGACCGGTTCAAATTGTTGGAATGCCGTGGCCCTCCCGAGCCACAATTGCCCTTCAAACACATAAACTATTTTCTTCAGCAAGTGAGCTTGCTGGATACATCGGAGATGCTGCTGCACTAATAATCGATGATTATGCCCAAAAATTAGATCCCTCAATCCCGGCGGTACTTACTGGCCATTTAACCGTTGCCTCTGGAATTTTTTCAGGATCAGAAAAACGAGCACTCTATGGTGCCGACCCTACCCTCCTTTCATCGCAACTTGCCATTGAACCATTTGATTACGTAGCACTTGGTCACCTGCATCGGTATCAAAATTTAAATGAGCAAGGTTCTATTCCATTGGTATACTCAGGTTCAATCGAACGCATCGATTTTGGCGAACGAAAAGAGGAAAAAGGATTTTGTCTGGTAACGATTCACGACAAACAAAAAACCACACATGAGTTTATTAAGACGCCAACACGACCATTCATACAAATCGAAACGCACCTTGAACATGCGCAAAGTCATACTGAACAACTTATTAATGAAATTAAGCAACATAACGTGCAAAACAGTATTGTTAAAATTGTTTATCATGTCCCACCCGATCAGAAGGACCGGGTCGATGTTGCCGCTATTCAGCGTGCAGTTGCCCACGCGCATTATTTAGTTGGGATTTTTCCTGTACGTGCACCTCAAATACGAAAACATCGCATACAGCTCACGGTCGACATGTCCCTCAAACAACTACTTGGCTCATACTTTGCAACTAAGCCAGCACTCAAAAATAAACAAGACCACCTTGTTAAAAAAGCTCTAGAACTCGAAACAGAAATTCAACAAGCTGAATAAAAGTATATGCCCCAAAGATCGGGCTTCCTCTTATTTAAAATCAACAGACTGATCTGTTAACGTTTCTTTTTTGAAGCGAGCCGCATTTTAATGATACTACGAATTGTATCTTCATTCTGCTTGATGGTTGCTGCGGGAAGACCAACAAGTTCTTTAAATTGATCCGGTGTATACGCAAAATTAAGTGTCGAGCACGGTCCTTGATCTACGCATTGAGCTGGATCAAAGGTTTTAGAGTATGCAGGATTTGCAATACGCGGTATATAGATCACTGCTGGCGTTTTAGGATCATCTGCAGCAAAGACAGAAATAAGACGCTTGCCGATACCCTCATAATTAATTGGAGGAAACTTCAACTTGTGCCGTTTTGCATAGTCAGCTGCCGCGCGTAATGCCGGCGCACCTTTGACATATGCTGAACTGTCATAAATAATAATAATATCAACATTCCGTGCTGGTCTTAATAGTGGTGCTACAGGAAGGTTACCTGATACACCTGCATCTACTAGATAAATATCCTTTAACTCCCGTAACGGACAAAGTGGTAAGTGATAACAGAAGTTAGGGACACGAGTTGGGAAGAATCTCATAGAAGCAATATCACCCCATTTTGTTTCGGTAAAATGCTGTACCCATGGTGAATTAAGAAGATACGGCAGGTTAAACGTTAGATAAGATTTAATTTGATTGAGAACTGAAGCAGGTATACCAAAATCCTTCGGCACCTTCATCTCCCCCAGAATGACTTCCATTGCCTGACGCAAAACATCTTTTAGCGATGCAGTATATGCCGATCCAAAAATACCCATATCGTATCCCAAGCTCGGTGCAGGAGCACCCATCGAAGAAAGGCTTGAAACACCATTGTGAAAGCGACGACCAAAGGCTGACGTAGGAATATATGAACGTAAATAGGAGCTCCCAATTTCAAAAGGAGAAAACTCAAACCATTCATACGGTTTTATGGATGTTTCAATTGCAGTGTAAATCGGCATTGGCACCGAACCATCCTGAATCCACTCATGAGTGTCACTCAACGTAGCTTTAAATCGATTGTTGCCCAGTGACTCAAGTAAAATATTCGCAAGCAAAAAGCCATAGATATCGGTGATCGTATTAGATTGAAACGCAAAGATTTTCCGAACGCAATATTCAAACGCTTGTGCAGCAAGTTGCGGGCTAAGCTTAGGTGTAAGACCATTTTTAAGCCGCGTCTGAAGCTGACTAATAAAATCATCGATCGTTACTGCCTCGTTAGGCTTTCGGACACTATTTGCTGCCATCCAAGAACTGACACCCCAGGAAGAGCCAGAAAGAGCGGCACAATAGGCAACACTATCCCACAACCCAATATCAACAAGCCCTTTTATACACCCCAGCCCCAAAATCATAGCCCGGAAACCCCCACCACTTAAACATAGTCCAATTATTGGAGCTGCGCCAGGTATCGTAACGGGTTCCTTGGTTTTAGACATCCCTTTTTTAAATGTCCCTTTTTTTCCCTTTTGCTGATTTAAAAAATTCGTTAATAATTTGCGTACTTTTGGCATCCGCTTTTGCCTAAATGCCTTCTCTTGGTCGCAAAGAGTATCAGCTGCAGTGTAGCGTACTTTAACCGAAGGATGCCTCTTTTCTTTATGATCCTCCATGCTCGTATCAAGGCGTTTGTAAAATGAAGTTACGTGTAATGGTTGAGGCTCAAACTTGCGAACAGCATGAGCCAATCCGTTGACGAGAAACAGCATACATAGGCCTGCATGCATACTTATGCTTATTCTATGATTCATTTTCCCTCCTCGTTTCTCTTACTATACTCTTTATTGACCCGGCGAGTAAACCTCTTTTCGATCAGCTTCGTATTTAAAGACTATATGCCCTTTTTTGAGAAGTTCTTCTTCATAATCCCGTTTAAGTTTGTCAAAATTCTGTTTAAGTTTGCTTAGTTTCTGCTCAGTCAGTATACGCCTGATACCTTCTACACGCTTCTTATCTTTTTCTGGATCACCGCTCTTAAAGGGCTTGATCCGCTCATGTATACGTGAAACCAACTTTGTAATGCTATAGCTTCCCCCCTCGGGCTCCACCAAAACAATGTCATCAGGACGTTTAGTACGAATAAATTGCTTATCCTGAGCTAATTCATTATCTTTTACCGTAAATGGAGCACCCCAGTCAATTTTTTTCTCCAGCGAGCTTTTCTTTTTCTTAAGCGCTCTTTCAACTTCAGCTAATGACTTGTCAGATTTCAACGTTCCCATTTGAAGCACAAAACTAGCTTCTTCTTTTTCTGGGTTCTTTTTCCAATATTCCTCTATTTCGGTAGGGGTTACCTTCACAGCTTTATTATTACGGACTTTAAATGAAAGGAGCCGTTCAAGAGTTTCACGCCGCCGGATTTGTTCTCTAGCCTCTTCAAGTGAGTAGCCTAGTGCCGCAAAACGTTGCGTTAATTGTTCCAGACTCAAGTTTGAAACCTTTTGAAGCTGTTTAAAATAACGATCCAAATCTTCCTCCGTCACGGTCATTCTCAATTTCCCTGCTTCGATAAGCATCAATTCTTCAAGTACCAAATCTCGTAAGGTACGGGGACGTAATTCTAAGGTTGGTTTTATATCAAGCGTCAATATTAAGGCAGTGCTGGTCGGTCCATATACAATTGCGCGTACTTCATTTAATACATAGTTGATTGATGCCGCCTGGGTTGAAGAAGATTCTGAAGTATTAACCGGTGCACTTTCTTTGAGATTTTTACTCGAGGTATCTTGTTTAACATCACCCTCAGAAATGGGTTCCTTTCCCGTTTCTTTTTTTGATACCGGAGGTGATGACTTGGTTATAATACCAGATTTCGATACGTTGTCCGTTATTGAGGGGGAAGAAGATTCTTTTCCGTAGAGCACAGATACTACTAATAAACTTGTGAATATCCAGATGTTGTGTTTCATAGGTATCTACCATTGTAAGGTAACGCGGACAAGAAAAGCTCGTCCGCTTTAGTGATTTAGGAAATTATTTCCCGGAGATTTATAAACGAAAACCACGCTTTTTTATACGCTAGTCCCCGCAGGTGGCTTTGCTACTTTATCTTTACTCGGGGCTTCTAACGCTTCACGCTGTCGTTTTTTTACGGAATCTTTATGCACTTTCATCTTATAGGCATTCTTAAGTTGCTCTATCTTTTTGATGTACATATCAGTCGCACGTTTGCCAGTCATAACTTGTATAACCGCATCTTTCACTTGACTAAATGGTGCATATTCAGTCTCTTGTTTACTGACAACATGAATAACAAATGGGGTACCATTAACATCAACGTCAAACGTGGTAGGCAACGCACCTTCACCCGCTTTGACAATAGCGGTTTTAATCGCTTCATTAATAAAGCTCATCGGCCCAACAAGTCCATAATCCTTTACCTCTTTACCTGCACGTTCGGCAACTTCAGCAAATGCTTCCGTTTGCGCATCAGCTACAAGCTCTTTTGCTTGCTCTGGACTGTCAGCTTCAATAGATTCAGCCTTTATCCCACCCATCTGGGTCGTAAATGGTGCACGTTGAAAGAGTGGATCTGTGCGGTTCATTGCATAAAAGTTGCGTGCTTCTTCATCCGAAATTTTTATGTTTTTAACTATCTCTGTTTCAAACGCACGTGACGCCAAGTCCTTATCAAGTGCTTCATGCGCACGTCGAGTCATTTCTCGATATTCAGCCGTCCGAGAAATCCCAGACTCATCTACCCACCGTCGCATTAATTTTTCCATAGCTATCGCTTCAACAAGTTGGTCCATAATCTGCTCTTGTTGCTCTGCAGGCAGATACGCAAGCACGTCTTTAAGGGCAGGATTTGCCTGCATCACCAGCGCCAAGTTTTCATCCAAGTCATCCATAGTTGCTACAACCACACCATCAAACTCAACGAGAGGTTCACCTTGTAAAGACTCGCCTTGTAAGGAACTATTGCGTAAATCTTCGCCCTTCCCATCCGCATTACTTCCCTCTTCAACTAATGAAGCATCCGACCCAGCTTTATCTGTCCATAAATCACCAAATGGGTTACACCCAGGTAATACCATAACCATTAATAATAAGAACAATGTTCTGATTGAAGACAACGAATGCTGTTTCATAGATAATACCCCTTATTAATCAACGTACAAAACTTACGAGGATAAATCCTCTTCCGTATCGTATCACATAACGCTTAAACATGCAAAATCAGGTTGTTGCCCGAGCAACAACAAGAGCGTGTATCTCACGTGGCTTGTATGGTACTAACTGTCTTGCTGCCTCAGCAAGAGTAGAACCCGTCGTCATTAAGTCATCCACGAGAATAATCTTTTTACCGTATATGTCATCCGACACTCGGTTAATGCAAAAAGCATTTTTGACATTATTAACCCGCAAAGACTGTGGCAATGAAGCTTGAAATGATGTACGACGCACCCGAGAAAGTATCATATATCTTTTAATCCCCACTTTCTGAGCAATGTGATAGGCAAGCACTTCAGCTTGATTAAATCCGCGCCGCCACCGTCGTGTCCAATGCAAAGGTATAGGTACAATGCCATCAGCATTCTCAAATAAAGTACTATACCGCTCAGCTAACAATCCAGCAAGGTAGCAAAATGGCATCACGGCACCACTATTTTTGGCGAGTAACAAAGAACGCAACGGTCCATCATACGAACCAAGAGCATAGACCTCCATCTTTTTAGATTGCATCAGTGGAAGTGAATAACTCATCACGGGTCTAATAGTCCTATAACAGTCTGTGCAAAGATATGGATTGTCAATCACCAAACGACAATGCCAACACAAGCTTGGTAAAAGTATTGAACGTAAGCTATTCCACAGTCTTGATCTGATATTCATCAAAGGCTATCCATATAATACCACACACTATCGCAACATCAGCAATGTTAAATGTAGGGTAGTGCCAGCCACCGTAATGTATATCAATAAAATCAATAACACCGGTATACCAAAACCGATCAAACACATTGCTCAAGGCGCCAGCAACAACCGCTGCATAGCCATTAATACCTTGACTGCGTTGTATCCGCCGAATCATCAACATCACTATAAAAACAAGTACGAGTATAATACACGCAATCAAAAACCAAAAACCCAACATACTTTGCGGTCGAAAAAGATGAGCCATGCTTCCCGTATTAAAAACTACCGTGCATGATAACCAAGAGAAGATTTTTTGTGATGTCGTACAGTGTTGTAGCACCCACCACTTTGTTAGACGGTCCAAAAAAATGACTCCAATAAAAACGGCTACAGGACTACACCAGTACTGCCAAGCATTCTTGGTCATCGAGGTACGCCTCCTGCACTAATCACTGCTCTCGTCACCGCAGCAGCAATCGATTCAATTTCTTTACTTACGAGCGTTTTACGTGGATCGCTTATGATATATCGGAGTGTTACAGAATGTCGATCCCGCCACTCTGGCTTTTTAAATCGATCAATAAGGGTTACAGAAACTATCCGATCATCGCATGAAGTAATAATCTCTTCAAGGGTTGCAACTTCCAACGAAGCAGGAATCATCAGGCTGATATCTTGCGTTACTTTTTGATAGCGAGATAGCGCACGCTCCATACGTGGTGGTAAAACATAGCCACTTATACTATTACCATTAAGTTCAGCTATACACGCATCGCCTATAAAAGCTGAACTGATAAAATCTCCATGTGCAACCCCAGCATAGCCTACGACTTCATCCTCGCATACTAAACGAGCAGTTTTATGTAAGTCATACCACGGTGCTGGTACCTCAGTAAGAGATTCCCATTTAACTGGCATACGTAATAACGCAAAAAGGGAAGTAATAGCAGCTTTCATCTCATAAAAATCACATCCAGCCTTATTGTACCATACCAATCCAAGCTGAGATCCTTCAACGACACCCTGCTCGCGTCGTTGCCAAATGGTACCCCACTCAAAAAAGCGTCCTTCGTCATGATCTTTTGCATTAGTTCGCACTACGTTAAGAAGATGGGGAATTAATGATGTAACAAGTCGTTGGTAACGTTCCGAGACTGGATTTTTTATCGTAGGAGCATGATTGGGATCATACGAAAGCAATCGCAATAACTCTTCGTCATAGAGCGGATAACTGGCAACCTCACGCATTCCCATACCAAATGCACATTGGCGTTTAATGGCACGCAACCGAAAGACGGTATCATTATCAACCGGCTTTATTAGCCGCACCGGGGGACGTTGAGGTATAATGTCATACCCTACAAAACGTGCTACTTCTTCAACAATGTCTTCGGGTATCTTGATATCCGGCCGCCATGAGGGAACCGTAATAGTGAATACCGTTCCATCGCCATCTTCCAGCGTTATCACACCAAAACCTAACCGCAAAAGGATAGCGGTAATAGCCTGAACGGAAACAGCCATCCCAATTTTTTCATTAATAAACCTATGCAAAACCGTAACGGTCCATTGCGGAACACGCTTGCCAAGGGAAATAATTGTTTCACTCGGTTTACCGATCATGGAAGAATGATCCATAATGGTTAAAAATCTCATAAGGGCAGACGTATTTTGATTTGGGTCCAAGCCTTTTTCAAAACGGGTGGATGCATCGGTCCGGATCCGATGTCTCTGAGAAGTTCGCCGTATTACTGCAGGATTAAAATGGGCTGATTCAACATATACAGCACCGGTGCTAGGCAAAACACTCCCACGAAGCCCTCCCATAATACCGGCAAGCGAAACTGGTTTGGAATCGTTTGCAATAACACAATCCTCATCGGTAAGGGTAACGGTAGTACCATCTAAAAGAGTAAGTGAATCACCTTTTGTAGCAGCTCCTGCCTTCATATGTCCGTTTACGAATATCGAAGAATCAAATGCATGCATGGGCTGCCCCCAATCAAACATTACATAATTAGTCGCATCAATTACTGCATTCAGCGGACGAGCCCCTACCATAACAAGACGCTGTGCCATCCACGCAACTGATGCATGATTCTTTAGATCACTAACCGACATCACAGCAAGACGATCGCACATTTCGACATTGGTAATGCTAACAGTAAGGGTATTATCACCCAAGCCACCTTGGTTTTCATGATGCACAATAGTACGCTCAGTAAGCAAATCGCTTTCTGGTACTAAGGTTAACTCAAGAATGGCGGCCATCTCTCGCGCAACTCCACGGTGGCCCCATAAATCCGGACGATGAGTAATTGAGGTATTATCGATCGTTATAATATAGTCTTCTTTAGCGCAAGCATCTTTCCATTTTCCAGCAATCTCGTCCTTTGAACAAAAAAGAGAAGGTAAAACATGCTCAGTTGCACCACCGATATCCTGGCAGGTCGCGTATGTAATGGATTCCTCGTTCTTGATGATAAGCACACATGATCCCGTTGCTAACCCTTTGCGCAGGGGTAGTGACACGTTAGTCTGCCATTCAGGAACGTCAATAACACATTTTTGTTCATGCACTTCTTTGACCATCCCCATGGCCATAGTGCTTAATGGTACCGTGATACGTTCATAGTATTCGATTTCAGCCGTGGTATTATTAAATGAAACAAAAAGCTGTTCTACATTCTGTTGAGACCACGAACCATTAATATGATCAAAAATCCAATTGAGTGATAATTTCATTTGGTACCTTTTACGCGTAATCGCTATATAGACTACGCCAAAAGGAAACGTTCATCAACGTATTTATGGATTATACGTTAAGATCTCATCACCTTCCGGTAAAGCCTCGCCCTTTTTAAAAAGCCATAACAGTCCTGGCACTGTTACCAATGTTCCCGCTACAATTATCGCGTAGTTTTTGATGTGGGACGGGGTGGAATAATATGTATAGCCAACGTCATTGTAAATTCCTTGTGAAGCAAAATTAATGACTGCAGCTAGAGAAGCGTGCATCAAGAGCATATGTAGGGTTTTACCCAATACATTTCCTGAATAATACTCAGCTACATTAGCATCTATCTGATAGCCATCAATGTTTTTACAGCCCTCAGAGGTATTGCACTTTTCAAACACCTTGTATAACGCAGGCATGATCGCTCCAATAATTCCCTCGGTTACAACAATTGGTGCCATAAAAGCTTGGGTCCAACCTATTAAATCATAACGCTGCGGTATCAGAGAAAAGCCGCTATTAAAGCCCTGTTGAAAAGGACTTTGCTTTTTCGGTTGTGCGTACATGCTTCCCACACATAACATAGTTAAAACACAAATTGCTGCTTTCGTTTTTAGCTGTTTCATACAACTCCTTTTAAGATATAACTCATTGAGCATTACTATACCATAGTACGCAAAGAAAAAAAATTCTTCATTTTTTACCCATCCTGAAGAATAGCAGTCTACATGGCGATCGATCACCATTTTTTTATTACAATTTGATTGTAACTTTTGACCCATTCTTAATCAATTTTAATATTACGCTTGCCAAAGAACGCCAAATGTACAATAATAAGTAAGAGGAAAAAAAACAAAATAAACGTTGCTACAGTTAAAAATATTGCTATTGGATATCGATAATACTCACAAATACTCAGCGCGTTTCCTTTGCAATATTCTCATATTTGACATTGAAAATTTATCATACTCTTAAACAAATAACAAGGTTATGTGCTTTTTGATAAGCACACAACCTTTTCGATAGATTCGAGCCACGTTTGGTGCTTCATCCAATCCCGTTCACCTCGACCCTGAACCTCCCGGATGAACACAAGATGTGGCTCTGCCCATTTACTCAAACAACTACCCTGACAATCGCTTAAACTTATCGTATACTAATCAATATCAAATTAATGCTCAAAGAGTGGACCTGGATGGAAAAAATTATCTTATACTATAAATACCTTTCTATTTATAAGCCTAAAGCACTGGTTGACGCTCAACGCTCGTTGTGTCAAAAATTAGGATTACGGGGCCGTATCATTATAGCTACAGAAGGAATTAATGGCACTCTTGGGGGTAGCGAAGAAGCTATTGAACTTTATAAAAAAACCATGAATGCTGATCCCCAGTTTGTCGATATCGATTACAAAGAAAGCAACGGCTCAAAAAACGATTTTCCACGCCTTACCGTAAAACACAAAAATGAGATTGTACGCCTAGATATTGCGTCCGAGAATGCTCCGATAAAAGACCGTGGGGAATACCTAACCCCCCAAGAGTTTCATGCTAAACTTACTCAAAAAAATCCAAACCTAGTACTTCTTGATGCTCGTAACGCCTATGAATCGCGCATTGGAACATTTGTAGGAGCCGTTACGCCCTCAATTAAAACATTTCGAGAGCTGCCAACCTATCTTGATACCCATAAAGAACAATTTAAAAATAAAGAAGTAATCATGTTTTGTACCGGTGGTGTTCGATGTGAACGAGCAACCGCGTATGTAAAAAAACAACATATCGCCACAAAAGTTTACCATCTAAAGGGAGGCATTCATCGTTATCTGGAAGCTTACCCTGACGGCTTTTTTCGCGGTAAAAACTTTGTTTTTGATGGACGAATGGCAATGGCTACCAACAACGACTGCCTTACGCAATGTGATACCTGCACCACCCCGTACGATACCTACTCCCACTGTCAATACCAACCATGCCACAACCTAATAATCCAATGTCCATCATGCCAAAACAGTCTTAACCACTGTTGCAGTAAACAATGCCAACAGGCATTAAACTCACAACTCACTTGAACGAGGTAATTCTTGCAGGGTTTCGCCCCTACGGGGATAACTCCCCCGCCGCCGACAAGGACTACGTCCTTGACCTGTTGTATATATTGGCTCATGTGTACAACTATTTAGGATTATATATTTATTGCTTAATAATTTTCCTGCGTTATTGAGCACTGCCGCTCTTTATACCGCTCAGCAATTCACAACAGGTTCTACGAACCAGTTGTGAAAACGCGAAGGGGAACACCCTCCGCGAAGATAAAAAAATAGTATCAAAATAACGGCAAGAAAGGCTTCTTTGACCCTGTATCGATAACGTATGTAAGAAAATGAACATGATATGCTATACTTTTCATAGCTTGATATACAAAAGGTATACGCTATGAACAACCAACCAATAAATTCATCGGCCACCCGACGATCACGCATAGAACAGTTTGAGATACCCTACCTCGTTTACGTCGTCATCATTGGTATTCTTTTTACGGTTTTTTGGTATACCAACTCAACCACTGTATTGTACATCGCAATCGCCGGAGCTTGGATCCCGCTCGCATACAATGCAATTAGGGATCTTAATAACAGAAAAATTGGTACCGAGTTTTTTCTGGTATTTGCAACTGTTTTTGCACTCATTGGCGGCCAAACCGATGCAATCATGATTATTCTTATGATCATGCTTATTGCTACCTACATGGAACGCCTCATTGAATACCGCACTCAGAGTGCGCTCGAGCATATTGTTTCCCTCATCCCGGACACCGTCACTGTTACCAAGAATGGCACAGAAACAACGGTACCTTTGCGTGACGTTACCGTCGGTATGAATGTTATTATTAATACCGGTCAGCGCATTCCCGTAGATGGTACAGTCGTAAAAGGACATGCATCGGTCAATGAAGCACCGCTTACTGGTGAAAGTCTACCAATTGAAAAGCAGATAGGAATGACGGTCTATGCAGGAAGTTTTGTTGAAGCAGGCAGTGTCGTAGTACGAACAGAAAAAAAACAAGAGGAATCAATGTTTGGTAAGATGACCGCTTTACTCCGAGAAACTGAAAAAAGAAAGGCACGTATCACGGTTATCACTGATCGACTTGCTTTTATTTTAACCCCCGTGCTCCTGATTGTTATTATGATCATCTGGCTCATTACACGCAACTTCAGAATGGCGGTCACCTTATTAGTATTTGGTTCACCCCTTGAACTTGCACTGGCCACACCTTTAGCCATGCTTGCGGGTACGGTGGCTGCATTTAGAAAAGGTATACTCGTTAAAGGCGGCCAAGCACTTCAAGAATGTGCTCGTACAACGATCATGGCCTTTGACAAAACTGGTACACTCACCTTTGGTACGCCACGCATTGTCGAAATTGAATCTTTCGATTCGACACTCACAAACAAAGATATTCTCCGTTTGGCTGCTATGACCGAAAAGCGATCCGGCCACGTCCTTGCTAAGGCCATCGTTCAAAAAGCACAGGATGAAAATATAGTAATTGATGAACCTGATACGTACGAATCAACCGTAGGCCACGGTATAGAAGTTACCTATAAAAAAAATCGCTACCTAATAGGCAACAAACATTTTATTACCGCGCCTGAGCACGGAAGCGTCACATTTCCAGACACCATGAGTACGTGTCCCGACCAAGAATTGCATAGCACGTTCTACCTTGCATGCAACAACACACTCATTGGCAAAATATGCACTGCTGATTCCATACGTCCTGCTGCGCGTACAACCATTAAACAGCTTAAAAAAGAGCGCCTTACTCTTATGCTCATCAGTGGTGACCGCCAAGAAGTCGCTGATCGTGTCGGCAAGGACCTTGGTATACCTGATATCCGTGGCAACATTTTCCCCGATCAAAAACTTCGTATTATTGAAGAACTTCAACAAAAAGGGAATACGGTCACCGTAATCGGTGACGGCATTAATGATGCACCAGCACTCAAACAAGCGAATGTCGGCATCGCAATGGGAGCCATGGGCATGGAACCTGCAATAGAAGCAGCGAATATTGTGCTCATGACCAATGAAGTGGAGCATGTCTATTATATTTATATGCTTTCAAAAAAAATAATGCGTATCATCACCCAAAACTTATTTATCGGCTTTGTCATGGTACACTCCCTAGGGTTTATACTCGCACTTCTGCAATTAATATCGCCAGTACAAGCAGCCCTCGTTCATGCCTTTGCCGACATTCTTATACTCCTAAATTCAGCACGCCTCATACGCTTTACCCCACCTAAATAACATCAATATATTTGTTGATAGTTGTTATCTTCGCGAAGGTATAGAGAGCGGGAACACTCTATACCGCAGGAAAAATATTAAGCAAAGGAGATACAATTCTAAACAATTGTACACATGAGCCACTATATACAACAGGTCAAGGACGCAGTCCTTGTCGGCGGCGGGGGAGTTATCCCCGTAGGGGCGAAACCCTGTAAAAAAACTTTATTCCGTATCAAGCAGATACCATCGATCACGGTAAATGTATCTTCGTATTGAGGTAATATGTCCAATGGAAATGGTGAGTGCATAGCCGTAGCGTCGCTTTTTGTCAACGAAATACAAGCTGCCTTTGGAGATAGCACCATTAGGTGAAAAGACAATAATATTATCGGTAAAAGTGCATGGGCTTTGAATGACTGTGCGCGGTGAGGATGGTGGACCTTTTGCACCAGCAACCCACCCAAACGTAACAGCCTTGTTAAGGGGTACCCAACGCCCGTCGATGGCATATTTTCGTCCAGGAATATCAATAAGAATAATTGATTTTTTTCCGGTGGTTATGGCCTTGTTGTGGGCAGCGTGGCAAGCTAAATAACATTTTTCAAGATCAGTACGCACCAATGTATTGTCGATGTCGATGGCATTAAACCACACTACCGCCAAGACAACAGTAACAACCATAATGCACAAAGATAATTCGAGTAATAAATAGCCGGTACGTGAAGTATTCAAAGCCCTAAGTACGTTCTTGTGTGCTTGCTGCCACTGCAAGCACTTCGTCTATGGTGGTCAATCCTTCTTCAATCTTACGAATGCCATCTTTGATAAGAAGTGTCATGCCTTCTTTTACCGCTTGCTTTTGTATCTGTGACGCATCAGCATGCTTCATCGTAAGATCTGCAATCTTACCAGTCATTGGCATCATTTCAAAAATCGCCATGCGCCCTTTATATCCTGTATAACCACATTCTTCACATCCCACTGCTTTGTAGAAGATAATTTTTTTCGCTTTGACTTGAGTGATACCGATACGCTTTAGAAGTACTTTGTCAGGTTTATAGGGTTCCTTGCAATATGGACATAGCTTGCGCACCAACCGCTGGGCGATAATTAGCAAGATGGTTGAGGCGATCAAAAATGGTTCGATCCCCATATCAAGCAGCCTGGTAATACTTGCAGCTGCACTATTGGTATGCAACGTACTAAGTACCAAGTGCCCGGTGAGTGCCGCTTGAATAGCGATCTGGGCGGTTTCCACATCACGCGTTTCACCGATCATAATAATATCCGGGTCCTGACGTAAAATAGCACGCAACGCCCGTGCAAAAGTATAATCTATCGACTCTTTTACTTGTACCTGATTGACCCCTTTGATTTGGTATTCAACGGGATCTTCAACGGTAATAATATTGACCTCTGGCCGATTTAATTTACTTAAAATAGAGTAAAGGGTCGTCGTTTTACCGCTGCCTGTTGGACCGGTAACTAAAATTATGCCATTAGGTTGCTCGATGTTACGAAGAAGAAGATCATAATCCTCTTCGCTAAATCCAAGCTCTTTAAGGGCGGTAAAGGTTTTGCTTTTGTCTAATAGACGCATCACAACGCGTTCACCAAATGTAACAGGCAAGACTGACACACGTATATCGAAAGGTTTATCTGCCACCTTAATCTGAATACGCCCATCCTGAGGCTTCCGTTTTTCAGCAATGTTGAGATTTGCCATAATTTTAATACGTGAAACAATTGCTGCTTGTGCACGCTTTGGCGGATTCATGACTGGATACAGAATTCCGTCAATGCGATACCGTACCTCAAGCTCCTTTTCAAAGGGCTCAATATGAATATCCGACGCATCACGTTTTACTGCTTGGTATAAAATATGATTTACAAGCTTAATGATTGGTGCTTCTGCTGCCATACCGAGAATATCTTCTTCTTCAATCGCCCCGAGAGCAAGACCTACCTCGGCAAGCTCCTTGTCCTCTTCAAGCTCTTCTATCATTTCTTTAGTGCCTTCAAGAGGATAGTAGCGATTAATAGCATCGATAATAACGGCACGAGATCCAACCGCACGCTCTAGTGGGGTACCAAAGATAACTCCTAGTTCATCCATGGCCTGGTAATTAAGTGGATCGTCAACCACTACCATAACCTGGCCTTTATCATCTTTTAGCGGGATAATGACATTTTCACGGAGAAATTTTAGCGGAACTTGAGCCAGTAATTCTGCTACGGCCATTTTATCAGTGATCACTTTAATGAGCGGCATCCCAAACTTTGTTGCCCGTAGTGATGCGAGCACTTCATCAGTAATCAGCTTATTAGTTATAAGATACTCCTCAAGTGACTGCCCTGCGGCAGCGCTCTCTTTGAGTGCCTTATCAAGCTGCTTTTTATTTAACGTACCCTCACTGACAAGCAATTCACCGATGCTCTTATCAATCATATAATCCTTAACAAACTTCGAGCCCAATGCTTACACCAACCATACTCAAAAAAGCCCAATGTATCAAGACCAACCTCTTAAATGATTGATGCGAGAGTCTATTATAGAACTTCCTTACAAACATTTCCCAGTAAAAATAATACTTGTCAGCCTCTTCCTGCGAAAATATTCTTTACTGTACATGGCATCGATCAAAGAAAGTACCTACAACAGCCAATGGTTGTTCACCTTCTGTTTGAGATCTTTCTGCCACATCACTGTTATTTGCTCCGCTCAACCCGACATCGCCAAGCCAATTATCCTCTAAAATAGCAACCAAAACCTGGTGGCCTCTTTGGGCCGCAGTACGTAGAGCACTATCTATTATTGCTTCATCATTAATATACGGTCTCAATAAACGAACTACACCCACGTGCCCTGCATACACCGTTCCCTCAAATGCTTGTTCATAATCCTCTTGTATTAGCATATCCCCATAATGCTCAATAATATAACGAGCTAACGCGGAATTACCCTGTCCCGCGGCCATCTTAAATACATCCTGTACGGATAAAGACATATACAATCCAGTCCTTCTTGCAGGATCTCCTATTAACTCGCTAAAGTATTTATCCTTATCATATGATGTACTTGCTAATACCTCTTTTACATGATGAAATCTGTCAGGAACTTCCGCCCCATGGCAAATCAGCCATTTGAATGTTGTCCTTTTTCTAGGGAGCATTTTCTGATGGGCTATATATGCAGCAACTTCAGCAGGCGTTTTGTATACACCAAACATCCCTGCTCTCATTCTCCCTTCACTCCTCTCTATCGGCACGTTAATATCAACTCCCTCATCTAGAAGGTGCTTAATAACTTCCATATGTCCATAAATGGCTCCCATATGAATAGGCTGCGCGCCTTCCAGCGTTTGCGCATCACCAGATGCTCCCCTTTCTAATAACCATTTAACTACTGGAGCGTGTCCCCCAAGGGCTGCATCATGTATAGGCTGCCTGAGTAGAGATTGTTCTTGCACGTAAATGTCCGCACCATTCTCAACTAATACTTCCAGCAACGCAATATGACCAAACCCAGCAGCCAAGTGTACGGGGGCTATCCCTTGTTCAGTCTGCACAGAAGCATCGGCACCGTTTTCCAGTAGCAGTAACAGAAGCTCTAAGTTACCGCACGTACATGCATAGTGAATAGGCTTGACAACCATGTTTATTTTTAGCATGAACGTCCGCACCCATCTCAAGCAAAAACTCCACAACTGCAACGTGTCCCTCATGCGCCGCACAGGCAATCGGCTGCAACCCGTCTCTATTTGGAACATGCATATCAACTTCCTTGTCCACTAACCATCCTACCGCATCCAAATGCCCGTTCCAAGCTGCATGATGAATAGGCTGCTTATCAACTCCATCACAAGCGTCAAGCTTTGCACCAGCTTCATGCAATCTCCTCATAGCATCTACATGTCCATTTTGTGCAGCATAGTGAATGGGTTGCATACTAGAAGGATCTTTAGCGGCTATATGAGCTCCATTGCTGATCAACCAATCCAAAGCCTTAACATTACCCGATTCCGCTGCATAATGTAGAGGTGCACGCCCACACCCATCTTTCTTATGAAGATGTGTATCTGTTTTTGCTACCCATTCCAGCACAGGTACTTGACCAAATCTGGCAGCAGCATGTACAATTTGCATGCTATGTCGACCTACTCCATTGTAAGGGAGAATAAATGACATACCGTGCGCCAAAAACCATTCTATCACCCCAATATATCCCAACCTAACTGCATCATAAACCGGATAAAAACCATCCGTATCACACACGTTAACGGATGCACCCCATTCTACAAGCTTGTCCAAAACCTCTGTATCACCATAACAAGTAGCATAGTGAGCAACGTGACGCTTTTGATTATCTACTGCATAAATAGTGACACCCCGGTCAAGCAACCACCTAATCACCTTCAGTTGACCATAGCGAGCAGCATAATGAATTGCTTGCTTACCATCATGATCTGGAACATCCAAAGCTTCCCCGTGCTCAACAAGCAACTCAAGAATCTTTAGACACCCATGTTGAGCTGCATGGTGAATACATTGTTTACCGGAGGCATTCGATAAATTTCTTATATCACCATATGCACAATAATCAGCGACAGTACTATAATCGTCATCTTCAATTGCTTTGAATACTCTTTCGACAAGATCGGGCGAAGGCACAGGTTCATCAACTTCCATAGCATGGGCACCAAACATCATCGATAACACTATCACTATCTTCCATCTATTGATATTTTTCATGCGTATTCCCTTCGTAAAACTGCTCTCTGAAGCTATATACCAATTCTGCCGCATATCCACAATCACCTTCGGTAAAAACCAAACTAAAACATAGTAACCCCTTCATGCAATGAAGCTAAAACAATTATCGCTAACCAAATTAAGTGCCCATCACAAATCAGAGCCTTTATAATCCCCCATCAATGACAATCTTGGACTTGCCCAAAAGGGCTTTATTTACTACATTAAAATAAAAACCTTCTTCCGGTACAACATTATGAAAACACACATGATTTTCCCAACAATTTGCACATTACTCCTGGTGCCTATGCTTAATACAGCTCAAAGTGGCGATGCTCAACTACAAAGCGTAATGACCAAAAAAGTATCTCATGAGCAAGAAGATACATCAACACAACCAACAAAAACATCAAAGCCTCTCAGAAAAAAAGTCACACCAATAAAAGATGGAGTAAAGGATACAGACAAGAGAAAGGAACCTAAACCAACGAAGAAAAGAAAGCCCAAAGACCCTCGCGATATTGCGCCCTCCAAGGGCATTCGCCAAACGAATCTTGAAGAAGCCGTTGCAGCAAAAGATTATTATATCAGACACGACGATCCGAACCTCGCCGCTAAATATCTTGAGCGAGCCCTGTCACTAGCTAAGGATCATAATAAACGCGAGGAGCTTACGCTCGAACTTGCTGATCTGTATTTATCACTTGAAAAACGTGACAAGGCAAGCATCTTATACAGCCAATTTAAAACACTTTATCCGGGTAGTGACCAAATTAAGCATGTGCACTTTAAAGAGCTTGAAGCAACATTTCATGATACGCAGGTGCATACGCGTGACCAGTCCAAAACTAAAGCTACTGTCAAGCTAGCAAAACAGTTCTTGGAGGAATTTCCTGAAGATACTACCTATAAAAAAAGAGTGGAAGACATGCGCCTTAAGGCATACTTCCTTCTGATACTCCACGAGTTAGGCATCGCAGAATTCTATATCAGTAAGTACACGTATAAGCCCCAAGAAAATTTCCTTAAAGCCGCACGAAGGCGCCTGGCTTATATCATCCGTGAGTATCTGCCGCACATACCAAACAGTAGCCACTTACTTTCTAAAGAAGATCAAATGAGCTCCACAAACAATCAAGCATTACAGCAGGAACTTCAAGAAGCCATTGATACCATCCGTGCAGTGGTAAACAAGGAACAATCGTCAATTGACCAAGCAGCAATTGAAAGTATAAAACCACCGTCAAAAAAAGAGTGAAGGCTCCCTAATGAATGAGGCAAGACACATTCAAGGTAAGCATGGTGAAAATCTCGTTGCAGAGCACCTTACTAAAAATGGTTTTACGGTCAAAGACCGTAATTATCATTCCCCCTATGGTGAAATCGATCTCGTTGCTACTAAAGATAATCTCTTTACCTTTGTTGAAGTTAAGCTGCGTAACAAAACCTATTTACCATTGAGCGATATCGTTAATAATACAAAGCAACGTAAAATAGTTAAGACAGCGCACCATTATATAGCAACGTATAACATTCAAAACGCTTTATTCCGTTTTGATGTAGCTCTTCTCTCTTCACAAAATAATCAGTATGCGCTTACGTATATTCCTCATGCATTTTCTCCAACCGACGAGGAGAGTTATTTATAATGGCAACGGTATCAATTGAACTGCAAAACCGACTGGTAACGGGCACCCTTCTTGCTTTCTGCGCACTAACGCTTATCATTAATGATCATCCTGCTATTATTTCAGGAGCACTTGTTGGTATTTTGATAGCAATCTTAATCTTTGAATGGCCATCATTTAACCATTTATGGCTTACTCCTTTTTATCCCATAGCTCCTTTTATATTACTCCTTTTTTTGAACCATAGCCCCGAACGCTTGCTCTTGCCACTCATCGTTGTCTCGTCGATAAGTTTCGATGTTGGTGCATATTGTACTGGAAAATTACATGGGGCTACCAAACTCTGCCCATCAATTAGCCCAAATAAGACGTGGGAGGGCTTTGCAGGTGGCACGCTAACGTCTGTATTTGTAACACAGACCTTTCTTGCATACTACCATCAACCCATTTCCCTATCGTCATTGGTTATATTCTGTCTTGCGGTAAGTATAACGGCCACGGTAGGTGACCTGTTTGAATCAAAGCTAAAACGAAGAGCGCGCCTCAAAGATGCTGGGGACTCCCTTCCCGGTCATGGTGGCTGGCTTGATCGCATTGACAGTGTACTGGGAACCGTCATTTTTTTATTCCCACTACGTGGGTTAATTGTCGCCCTCCTCAAATGGTAATCATCCATGAATGAAATAATCTTTATTATTTATTGTCTCGTGGTAGTTTCATCGCTTTTAATAGCGCTACGCCTTTCCAAAGAAGCCCTGATAGCGCTTATCAGCCTTCTTTGGGTACTTGCTAATTTGTTTATTACCCAACAAATTTACCTGTGTAGAATGACTGCTACCTCTTCAGATGCACTCGTAGTCGGCGCTCTTCTCGGCCTCAATTTACTACAGGAATATTACGGAAAAGCTACAGCACGCTCTTCAATTAAAATTAGCTTTTATATGCTCATATTTTATACGGTTGTTTCACTATTACATTGTGCATATATCCCTCATCCAAGTGATCAGATGCATAGTCTCTTTAAAATCATTCTGACACCAATGCCCCGTATTTTAATTGCTTCCGGTATCACTTTTATTCTTACACAGTATCTTGAATATTTTCTCTACGGCACTTTAAAACAATATCTTGCTCCATATCTGGTTACTCGAAATATCATATCAATCAGTATTTCACAATTATTTGATACCGTTGTTTTTACATTCCTCGGGCTTTATGGAACTGTCTCTTATCCGGGACAAATAATACTCGTAAGCTACGGCATTAAAATGCTTACACTATTGTTATCTGCGCCATTTATTCGCCTATCCCGCTATATTATAACTGATAAACGTGGCAAGGACACGAGCAATGTTCACATTTGACATCATACATCAATCAACTATATCACGTGCACGTGTAGGACGCATTACAACCCCCCATGGCATCATCCATACACCAGGATTTGTTCCTGTTGGCACCCATGGTGCTATCAAAGCACTTGAAAGCCAAACAGTACGCGATATTGGCGTTCAGCTTATATTCTGTAATACGTATCACCTTCTATTACATCCGGGACCTGAAGTTGTTCGGTCGTGTGGTGGTCTTCATACCTTCATGAATTGGGATGGCCCTTTGATCACCGATTCTGGTGGTTTTCAAATTTTTAGCCTTGCATACGGCACTGTTCATGACGAACTTAAAAGTCGAGGCCAAAAAAAACAGGAAGGCTCAATTTTACGCATTACTGAAGAAGGAGTCCTCTTTAGATCATATCGAGATGGTACGCCAATTATGCTCTCACCTGAATCGTCTGTCGAAGCTCAAAAAGCTCTCGGCGCAGATATCATCATCCCTCTTGATGAATTGCCCCCATATCATATTGATCCGGAAGCACTCAAACAATCATTTGACCGGACTCATCGCTGGGAAGAACGCTCACTTGCATACCATAAAGAACACCCTCAAAATCAGGCTATGTATGCTGTTGTTCATGGCGGAGTGAATAATGAATTACGAAAAAAAAGTTGTGAACATTTAACCCGCCTCCCATTTGATGGGTTCGCAATTGGCGGCAGCCTTGGAAGAAATCGTGCGCAAATGATGAGCATGCTTACTGCCATGATGCCGTACCTCCCATATGAAAAACCAACCCATCTTCTTGGCATTGGCGATCCAGATTCAGTCGGAGCAGCCATTCCACTCGGCATTGACACTTTCGACAGCTCCTATCCAACACGATGTGCACGACATGGACTTCTTTTTACGCGCGATGGGGCGCTTAAGATTGAACAAAGTATCTATAAAAACTCTTGTGAACCTGTCGATGAAAGATGTCCCTGCATCACCTGTACAAAATATACCCGTTCATATATCCATCATCTATTTAAAGCAAAAGAAATAACGGGGCTTGCGCTTGCCTCTATCCATAACCTTACCAATATGGTACAACTAATGGCGCACTATAGAACGTCTATCATGCAAAATAAACTATGAATATTATTAGCTCACCAACCAACCCTCATATTAAAATGATAGCATCCCTCAAAACCAAAAAGGGACGTGATAAGCATGGTCTCTTTATGGTAGAAGGCACGCGGGCGATCATGTCCTTTTTTACTGCTGGTTGGCAGTGTACTGAACTTATTCTCCTCGGTAATACCGATAATCCATTTAGCGAATTTACTCAACAGGCAAAAATAACATACGTCACCACCCCGCTCATGAAAAAAATAAGTGCAACAACCACACCAAGTGGCTTGATTGCCCTCTTTGATATCCCTGCACAAAAGCCTCTTGTATCTAAGCCTGGAATCGTGCTTTTGGACATTCGGGATCCGGGTAATATGGGTACGCTTATACGTACTGCAGTTGCTTTTAATGTACAATGCATTATTATTGATGGGTGCGACCCCTTTAACCCAAAGGTAATGCAAGCAAGTGCAGGTGCACTTGCCCAGGCTTATATCGTACAAACACCGTGGGAGGAATTAATTAATATGATACAGGCACTTACTCCCTCTAAGCCTATGAATCTCGTAGCTCTCATACCATCTGGGGGCACGAGTCCTCGTAAAATAAACCTCACCAATGCTCTTCTTGTCGTTGGCAATGAAGCACATGGTATTCCTACAAACATCGTTACCCAATGTAATGACCTTATGACCATTAAGATGCCCGGTTCTCTCGAAAGTCTTAACGCTGCCATTGCCGGTGCCATCGGCCTTTATATACAATACAATCAACAACAAAGCACTTCTCAGACTGACAACGAAGACGTTGTATAAAAAATAGACTAGGAGCACTCATGAATGAAATGAGCTTTCAACAGCCTCAAGAATATAAGCTTTCCCTTGCCGCAGCCATTCTTATAAATGTTAACATCATGGTGGGAGTCGGCCTATTTATTAACGCTACACTTCTTTCAAAAACCGCAGAAGCACTTAGTCCGCTCGTTTATTTTATTGTGGGACTTGCTATTTTGCCTGCCATTCTTACCTTTGCAAAGCTGCTTGCCGTACACAAAGGGGGCACCTTTTATGATTTTTGTTCAACACTACATCCGACCATCGGCTTTATTGCTGGTATGACGTACTTTACGGGCAAACTATCAGCAATGGCACTCAAAATCCACGTGTTTACCTCATTTATTCAATTGGCTATCCCAGCACTTGCCGCCATCCCAGCCCTACTTATTGACCTGACTATCGTTTTATTATTCACGTTTTTAAATGCGCAAGATATTAAAACAGGGCGCTCTGTCCAATTTGGCTTTTTAATGCTTAAACTTATACCAGTGCTTTTTGCCATCATTTCAGGCTTCATTCTCTTTAATGCCTCACATTTCACAGAAAATCTTGTTCCCTTTTTCAGAGTAGCAGGAAGTATACCATTTGCCCTGTATGCCTTTGCCGGCGCAGAAGCCTGTTGTTCACTTTCAAGTAAAATAGAAAATCCTGAAAAAAATGGGCCTCGTGCCATTTTAATCTCGTATGCTATCGGCGTTTTTGTAACTGTCCTATTTCAGCTTATGTTTTACGGAGCGCTCGGACCGCTGCTGGGCGGACTTGAAAGTTATACGTACGCATACCCAGCTTTGCTAAAGAAACTATTCACAAACGGCGAACACATACGAAGGATAGTCTCCACGCTTCTTGCTGTCGGCATCGCATGCTCGTCCATTGGCTCAGCGTACGGTGGTATGTACAGCAATATCTGGAACCTCTATCAACTTGCCGAGCGCAAGGTCATCCCTGCAGCCGGGGCATTTCAATGGCTCAATAAAAACCGCATGCCTGTCCTTGTCGTAATCGCTGAAGGCGTTATCGTTGTTGCCTATCTTCTTCTGACGGGAGGCAATCAAATTCCATTGCAACAAATCAGTGCTTTTGGTATCACGCTGACGTATACATTAAGCATGCTTGCTTTCATCAGATATATGCGAAAACAGAAAACGTATTCAATCATACCATTTCTCGCTCTTGGAAGCTGCTCATTACTCGCTATAAGCCTGATCCGCAACCTAATTCAATACAACCCATATGCAATTATCGTCTTTTCAAGCTATATCGCCATACTGACACTTATAAGCGCTATTTGGTATGGCGTTCCTACAAACCCTCCCACCGCCCAATCAATAGAGACATAAAAATTAACGCTTAAAATCTATTTTTTAATGCGAATTCAATATCAAATATAGAGCAGGGTTTCGTCCTACGAGGGGAACCCCTCCTGCAGCGACAAGGACTTCGTCCTTGACCTGTTGTACATATTGGCTCATGTGTACAATTGTTGAGCTTATATTCTTTGCTTACTATTTTTCCTGTGGTATAGAGAGCGGGAGCGCTCTATACCGCTACGCAATTCACAACAGGCTCACAAAGCCGGTTGTGAAAACGCGAAGAGGAACGCCCTCCGCGCCACGAAGGCAGATTGCAAAGTCTATGGCGTTAGCGCCTTCGTTCATTCCGTCACATCTAGATAAAAATCAGGCCCCCTAGCTGCTAATACCATTTACCCCTCTCATTGACAATAACTTCGATAGAGTCTAAACAAGTGACAGCCACATATCCTTTTATTCGAATAAAAAGTCCTAATCTAAATCTTACTTGAAAATTACTTACATCAAATTCGCGTACTTTTACCCAAGACGCTACTCACCAAAGATACTCTTGGAATACCAGATGACCCCTCTTCACTGTCAGCATGTACAGGCATAGTATCATTTACATCATCCGTTGGGGGATTTGCCAGCACAGAGTCAACGCCATCGCCTGGTGAAAAACCTTGGATATTAGGCTCGATATCATCTGTCGCTTCCTCACTCTCAAGAGACTCATTTTCGACAGCCTCCAACAAATTAAAATGAGAAAGACCATTGGTATGAAACAAATGATAGGTAGCACTCGGACCGTCCTGTTCCGCTCTATGATTAAGAACAAGTTGATTAGGACAAGAACGTTGAGGAACCCAGACATAGACATTAACATTTAATATTTCAGCAAGGGCATTAAGCATCCCAGTAGCTCCACGTACATATGTAAGCCAACCACCACTTCCAAGATATTCTACAACAAAAGCCTCATATACCTCTTTATCTCCGCAGAAGTTCATTATAGCACTTTGCAGCGCATTTAGTTGGTCATGATACTGCGAAAGATTATCATACAGCTTAATAAGTCGATGATCTATATCAGGCTCTATTAACGCATAATGCATATCACACATACGCCCATTACTCGAGTTTCGAATGGCATCCAGTATAGCCTCTGCATTCAATCTCTCGAGCCCTACTTTTTCCCTTAAGTTGTTGATTTCACAAACTAGTCCATCAATCTTCTGCTCGAATGCAACTCGTCGCCCTACTAAAAACATCCCAGAAAACAGAATGCGTTGCAAATGAGCTGGTACGCTACCACTTCTTAAAAGTTCATTAATTTCATCTGATATATACGATCGAATAGTTTCATCCTCACTATGCCTCAGCAAATGTTCAAGTGCCTTTTCTCTCCAAATATTTATTGCAAAAAAACCACATTCTTGGGTGGAACCATCCACATGATGTTCCCTAAACCTAAGCTCTCGCCCTTCTAAGTTGCCATACAATATGGATTCAGGATCATTGGTTTGGCTTGTATCATAAACCTCTTTCTCCGCTTGTAAAAGAACGTGGTCTTCTACAAATGTTTTAAACTCGTTCAAATGCTTTCGCAGTGACGGAAGCCACTTCGCACCTTTTCCACTATGAGCCCCATATGGTATACCATCCAACATTTCAACTATCTTTGACCCCATATAAAAGCGTCTTCCAGCTGACGTTACTGTGCTAAATTCAGTTACATCATGATTGTGAAGAATACTATTGCCAGTATTTATTAAAAACTTAAGATCATTTATTAGAGTTGAACACAGCTGATTCAACCCGCTCAAGGAATAAATCAGATATCTATAATCCATTGCTAAATATAATGTCGGAATAATGGTTTTTGCTGCTTTGCGAAAAGATGAAATAAGATGTTCACATGCATAAAAAAATGCATTATCATTCGTTAACTTATCTGACAAGCGATTATCAAATCCTTCTTCATGCTGGCGATATGGTCGAGTTAGTGTGTCTAGATTGCCAAGTATGCGGTCTACAACAACCGCTAGTTTTACTGATCTACTAAAGGAGCTCGTAACTTCATTTACTTCACAAGCAGAACGTTTTTTGGAAAATATTCCATATGCCTTTTGCCATGGTTCTTTTTTTGAAATTCCAATGCGGTCAAGTTCACGATCTACGTAAGACCATGCCTCATAAGCAGAAAGAGTCCTCATTAGTTTACGTACCCTTTCATCCGCTTCTTCATCAGTCAATGCTGGGGTATGCTCTAAAATACTTTGAGCTTGCTGACGTTCAACTTCCCCAAGAAACGGCTGCGTTTGAAGCTGTGCAAACAATTTTTTTAGTTTTCTTCTCCTACTTTTTCCTGGTAACTGAGCAAGTTTTTTGATAATCTCATTGTACTCTCCAAACATATTGTTGCGTGCCATCCCAAGTAACTCGGCTCTAATAGGCGCTTCTTTAACATGTAATCGTGTACTAACGGTTCCCAACAGGCACAATCGCAAATCCCAAGATAATAATCCCTTGAGGACATGAAAGTGTGCATGTGCATCCAACCACGGAGCCTTATCAACAATGTTAAGAGAGTCTAATTTCTTAGAAAGATATTCCCATGTAGTATAATGTGCAAACTTGTCAATCAAATCACCTACTTTGCCCTCTATATCTCCCTCTGATCGTATTCTCTGCAAAATAGGCTCCGATCTCTTCTTCCTCCTTGCAGAAATTGCACGAGACCTTATTATACTGTTAAACGTCTCACGAATACATTTTTTTTCACTTCCTGATTGAAACGATAAAGTTTCAATCACCGCATCACCACTTTCTTGGGAAAAGTCAGTTCCATGCCTGCTACCTGAAAGTACCTCAAGTATTTGCGAAACAAATCGACCAGCATCTTCATGCTCAGTTTCCCTGGAATTCAACGTCGCATAAAGTACCTCCTGTTCACCTGAGTCAAGAGGATGTATTAAATAGTGAGAAAATCTTTCAATGCCAGGTAAACGCTCAATGTTACTCAATGCGCCAGGATAAATTTCAAGTCGAGACACTATGTCTTTCAACAAAATCCTAAAGTCATTCTCAAGCCTATCCCAAATATCTAAACCATCACTCTTCAAAAGCTCCTGTAGCCTCCTGTTAACTCGTGGGCGCTCCAAGTGAGACAAAATATTTCGCAACTTGCCTAATTCATTCCAGAATACTGCGTTATCACACACACGTTCACTTAAGTGTTTACTTCCCTCCCCAATTACCTCTAGTGCACGCACCATTGCATATCGTTTAATCAAAGTACTGCTTTCACTATCGTCACTTTCTACAACGGACCGTAATACTTTTTCGATTTTCTCTAGATGAGCAATATCATCATAAAAAGAACCTGTTTTTATCACAGTCGTGAAACTCTTTTCTCTTTGAACTATACTTGCCCCATCAATACGATATGAGTCAAACTCTGAAAGCTCATGGGTCAGTAAGTCATAGAGGTGCAAACGAAGATTAGACAGGTCCTCAATTAACCCCGACAACTCACGGTAAACTATCTCATCATACATGGGATTTTTTCGGCTATACCAAAGCATCGTTTGAATGTTTCTAAGACTTAACCAGGGTATACACCCGTGCAAAAAAGTTCTTACTTCGTCCCGATTTCCTGAAACTATATTACTCTTCGCACGACCAAAGGTATCTTCATCAATATCAAGATAATCATAGTGAATATACTGATGAACTAAAGTACCCAATCCCAGAAGTGTGCCCTTAACATATTCTTTTCCTTTGTTAGAAAACGGACCCATAGGACACAACAAAAGACCTTCAATACACTTTATCATGCGAACCAAAGGTATAATACAGGTACAGTAATGCTGCCATTTCTTCAAATGTTGCAGTTTTTGCAGTACCGTTTCCAAAGTATTCGTTCTACTCCCATCAAGCAAAGTCCTAAGCGAAAAAACCAGGTCTATAATGACAGAAATATAAGGATTCGTCCCAACAGTAAACTGGTCATAATTAGAAAATGGGTGACATATACTAGGCTCTTGCAAAAAATCATGCAGCGTTTTGCTAGAAGGATGCTCAATACCCGGGTAAAATTCATCTAAAAATTGTTTAAATTTCCTGATGTCATTTCTTGCATAAAAACTCCTTAGGGCCCTCTCATGAAACCTATTACTTTCTTCCCATAGATAGTCATCTCGTCCATTCATCTCTAGAAGATTCTGGATGCGCCGCGCATCATAAAAAATAAACTTGTATGCATTCTTACAAACAATGTTAAGATGAGTTTCTAACATTCTCCTGTGATCTTCATCAATAGAATGTCGAGCCTTTAGAAGGCTTAACATGCGTTCCGTAGCACCAATGATGGCATCGCAAAAGTCAAGTTCACTACGAACCCGCGTCCTTTGCTCCCAATATCTATGGCTCAGTCCTAAGCGCCTTCTTAGAACTGCCAGATCACCCTCCAAATCATTTCTATCTAACGTTCCATAAAAGCCGTCTCTTACTTGCTCTTCCCACCGAATACCAGGCATACTAAAAATCTTGTTTTGACAGAGAACTCTTTTGCAAAGTTCGGTTAAACTCGGAATACCATCACACAAATCAGATTCCTCACCTTGATATCCGTCTACATTTGGTTCCTCATCACCATCTACTGCCTTATCTCTACCTTTTTCTTTGCAAGAAGTTTTTTTGTTGAAATCTTTATTTTCCTTTTGCATCGCTCCAGTCTGTACAACTACATGAATCAACATAACCAGGGTAACCCACCATGCACGGTATACCATTTACAATCTCCTCAAGTCTAATTGCATACATCATAATACTACAAAGCTCTATAGCAATTTACAAATATTATATCTCTGCTAAATACAAGTAGTTCCTACTAATCACCCTTCTAGTATAATCAAGCAATTAAGTCCGAGAAACGTGTTGCATATAAAGCTAATTGGATCCTCTAAAACCCTTACTTCGACATCATTGAAACATAGAAAAACACGCTCTCTTTTGAAAAAACCATTTTTACACATTTTTTAGCCCTAGCAATATACCCTCACAATCTACTTATTGGTTAATTTTCTCTTTGTATTATATTGACAAAAGCTGTTTATATTGTATGCTGATTAAGAATTAAAAAATAATAGGTGATAGACATGTTACTATCAAAGGGCAAGAATTGCGATGTCCCATTCAGTCAACCTATTAAATAATAATTTATAGCGATATACGTATTATATCGCTATATCAAACTAAACAAAGTAGAATATTATGATGAATAAACAGTACATAGCTCTATGTGGATTAATATTGCTCGGCGTTCAATCGACGCTTACTGCGTCAGAAAAAACACCAAAAAAGGCTATTAATCCAGCAAAAACAGTTGCTACGGTCGATCAAAAGGCTTGCAATCTCGTATGTACATTTGTTAATTTAAATAATAGGACACTTGATTGGAAGACATTTGCCACAAAAATGGCACGAACTCTGATGCAAGACAAATGCTATCACAAAACGGCAAAAGCCTTTAAAAAAGCTGCATCGGCTACCAATCCGCTCACCATTGGTTGGCAGTTAAGGTCACATATGAAGCGATTGCCTAACCAAACACGTAAGGTTCTTAAATCGTATTCCAATAAGCAGCTTCTTAAGATGATTGAAATGCGACTCAACATCACGTGATAACTAGTACGCAGCATTTCATCAACTCATAAACAACAAAAGGAATATTCTATGAAATCATTTAACTATTTACTCTGCTCATTACTATGCGTCTTTGGTCTTGTTGCTGTATCTACACACGCTACTGAAAAGCATGATCAAATGACTAAAGAATTATTCGAAAAATTTCTCTCTCGGGAAGACCTGAGTTGGGCATGTGTTGCAGAGCGATTTGCAGAAATTGCAGAACAAGCACCTGAAGAGAATTACCAGCGCCTTGCTCCCGTTGTTCGGAATCTAGTAGAAGCAACAAGTGCATTTAATGTAGGGTTAAAGCTGGGATTTTATCAAAGTGATCTGCCAAAAAACGTACAACAATTGCTCGCTAAATATTCGCCTACTGATCTCTTGGCTATGCTAGACAAGCGTATTAAGCAAAATGGTAGATGTCCACAACTGGCCTACCTCGTCGAAGTAGACAATGAAACCGGTATTCACGAAGAGCCTCATGTCTGGGGTAAATATGAAGAACCAGAAGATGATGAACTTTTCTAAAACAATAACAAAAACTAGCTAAAAAGGAGGGGGCACGTGCCCCCTCCTTTTTTATGTATCGAATACCCTTTCGCGCTTGCAAGTTCTGCAAAGTATCTTTAGTAAGTCAAAAAACAACATTGATCGACATTTTGCCATCATTTGGTATTATGGAATATAATATATTTTTTTATAAAGCATCCCAATGAATACCACTAAAGCACCCCTGTATGATGTGATTGTAATCGGCGGCGGCCACGCCGGTATGGAGGCCGCATACGCCGCTGCACGTATGGGCTCTAATACCCTTTTAGTGACGCTTGATATAAGTCGGATTGGCCATATGCCGTGCAATCCCGCTATTGGCGGCATTGGTAAAGGTCATATTGTCTATGAACTTGCTGCTTTTGGGGGTATTATGCCTCAACTTGCCACCCAGACCTACTTGCAGGCACGGATGCTTAACACGCGCAAAGGCCCGGCAGTTCAAGGGTTACGTTTGCAAATTGATAAGAAAGCCTACGCACAAGAAAGCCAGAGCATGCTTCGTTGCATACCAAACCTGACATTACATCAAGCTATGGTTGATACGATAATTCTATCCAAAAACAAACAGCGTGTTCTTGGCGTCAAAACAAGTGATGGCACCACTTTGAATGCCCCGAGTGTAATCCTAACCACCGGTACGTTCTTGCGAGGTATTATTCATATAGGTGATGAACATTTAAGTGGGGGTCGCGAAGGTGAAGCTGCTGCAAACGGTCTTGCTACATTTCTCTATTCATTAAACTTGAATATGGGACGCCTTAAAACAGGTACACCACCGCGCCTTCGTGCTGATAGCCTTAATTTCAATGCCATGGAAATACAAGAATCTGATCCGCTCACATACCTTTTTGAATTTGAGCCGCATACGGTCACCCACCGCATTCCATGCTATATTACTCATACCACCAGTAAAACACACGAGATCGTTGCTGCACACCAGCATGAGTCTCCCATTTTTAGTGGTAAAATCAACGCTACTGCTCCACGGTACTGCCCTTCAATTGAAGATAAAATACACCGGTTTCGCGACAAAGCAAGTCACCATGTATTTGTAGAACCAGAAAGTGCAAACCCCGATCCTGGCAAAGGCGAAGAATGGTACCCAAATGGCCTTTCAACCGCTCTGCCCCGCAGCGTACAAGAGCAGTTTATTCGTTCCATCCCCGGCTTTGAAACCGCCGTAATCACACGACCGGGTTATGCAATTGAATACGACTATGTTGCTCCAAACCAACTTAAGCCAACGCTGGAACTTAATGCTATTCAAGGCCTCTTTTTTGCCGGCCAAATCAATGGAACTACTGGGTACGAAGAAGCTGCCGGTCAAGGACTTATTGCGGGCATCAACGCCCATAACAAAACCCACGGCTGTGCTCCTTTTACGCTCGATCGTAACGAAAGTTATATTGGCATTATGATTGATGACCTGGTCTCCATGGGTGTCGATGAGCCATACCGCATGTTTACTTCCCGCGCTGAGCGACGTCTTATTCTCCGGCAGGACAACGTATTTTCCCGACTCGGTACCTATGCACACGATCTAGGACTGATCACAAAAGACGCTTATCAAAAAATCGTAGATGAAACTAACCAAGTAGCTCATGTACTCGCCACCTTGCGAAACACAAAGGGCACAATACTTGCACGTATGCTCTCCGAAGGAAAAGAAGAAGAAGTTCGTACGATGGCAAAAGCAATTGATCCTACACTATCCGACCGTGCACTGGTAAATGTGATAGCAGAAATCCTTTATGAACCATACATTCAGCGGGAACGTGAAGAAATAGAAAAAAGCCGTCATTATCAATCGCTTACTATTCCAGAAGACTTTACCTACACAAACCTTCCCGGCTTATCGGTAGAACTACAAGAAAAGCTTACTAAATATAAGCCAGCTAGCATTGGTCACGCCTCCCTCATTCAAGGGATGACCCCTGCGGCAATTGCTCTGCTTATTTTTAAAGTACGTGAGCACCTCAAGCCCCGCACCGGAAGGCTTTCATGATTCTATCGATTCATCCTTTTAATTATGCAATAACCTCCTATCTTCACATTCATGGGTATGGAATCGCGATTGCTCTAAGTGTACTCGTGTTATTTGCATGTATCACCTACCATGTGCGTCATAAAGCTAGCATTGCGGTGATAAGTTCGTTGTTTTCAAACAGTATCATCATTGGATGCATCGGTGGGAAGATACTCCATATTATCTCGGAACCGCATTTGTATAAAACCTCATTTGAATACCTTCAATTTTGGAAAGGTGGTTTTTCTATCTTTGGTACTATAATCGCCTTAGCTCTTTATATCCCTCCAGCACTCTATCAAAATAATTTACCGCTTTTGCCATCGCTTGACATCGTTGCCCGCTTTGCCCCGCTTGCACATGCTATAGGTCGCTTGGGATGTCTATGGGCTGGCTGTTGCTATGGCTGCACTACCTCTTTATCTTCACTCTTGGCCGTTCGATACACGCATACAACGATAAAAGCTCCTGTTGGTGTTCCGCTTATTCCGGCTCAGCTCTATAGCTCCTTATCATTTTTAGCTCTCTTTATCATTGTACATTATATAGTTGGACGCTACACTCAAAAACCGGGCATTTTGCTTTGCATATATATTATAGGCCTCTGTATAGAACGTTTTTGTATGGACTTTATCAGGAGCGATCGTATAATAACCGGTAATAGCCTTCTCTCCATGCATCAGTGGATTGCACTTGCGATTGCCATTGGCACACTGAGTATGTTTGGTATTCTATATAGCAGAATACAAAAAAAGCATGTGGTACTTCAATGAGCACAGATAGCTTCGCGTTAATTAAATCTCAAATATCCATCGTTGATGTTGTCAAAGAGTACGTCAGCCTCAAAAAAGCTGGCCTTTATTTAAAAGGCCTTTGCCCGTTTCATCACGAAAAAACTGGTTCATTTACTGTCAGTCCTCACCGAGAGATTTTTTACTGCTTCGGGTGCCATAAGGGAGGTGATCTTATAACGTTTGTTACCCTTATTGAAAACTGTACGCCCATTCAAGCAGTTACCCATCTTGCAGAACAATACAGCATCACCCTTCCCGAAACATTTAATAAAGAAAAAGGGCACACACATACGGATGACCTTGCCCGACACGCAAAGTTATGCGCGACCTTTGCCAGTTGGTGCCATCAACATCTCATGGCAAGCACGAAACCAAAAAAATATGGTCTTGAGCGTAATATCACCAAGGAAAGCATGCAAAGGTTCACGCTTGGCTATTTTCCCGAGGCTGCGTTGAATGGGTTATTAAAAACTATGAAATCAGAAGGCTTTATTGCACAGGACCTTGTCAATGCTTCCATACTTGCTGAAGGTAAGTATGGTCTGTATTCGCCATTCTCCGAGCGCATTATCTTTCCCATTAAGGACCATTTAGGGCGCACAATCGCATTCGGAGGACGCGTTTTTCATAAAAATGACGACCGCCCAAAGTATTATAACCTGCATGATCATCCCTTTTTTAATAAGGGACACACCCTGTTTGGTCTTGATATCGCCAAGAAAAAAATACAAGAGACCCGCGAGGTTTTCCTTGTTGAAGGGTATACCGATTGCATTGCTATGAGCCAAGCAGGTTACACAAACACCGTGGCAACTCTCGGTACTGCATGCACCCTGGAACATATTAAACAACTTGCACGGTATGCTGAGCAATGCATCGTCATTTATGATGGAGATTCTGCTGGCCATAAAGCTATCATGCGCATGGCCCATTTAACCTGGCAAGTTAACATGGATCCTATGGTTATTATCCTTCCACAAAACGAGGATCCCGCATCATATTTACAAAAACATGATTCCCTTACCGATATTCTACCAACAAAGCAGGACATCTTCTTGTTTTTTATCCAAGAACGAAGCCCTGGATATCATGCAAAACCGCTTAATGAACGTATTAAAGTCGTCAAAGAATTTATCGAGATAATTGGTATGATTAGCGATCCGCTCAAGCAAAGTTTACTCATACAACAGGCAGCTGCATCTTTTAATATTCCGCAGCGGCTTTTAGCAAGTGAACTCGCTAAATATAGGTTTTCACACAACACAACAGAACCCGTCACTCCTAGTACGTTTAATCCAACCTCTCTTGAGAAGAAAATTATTGTCAGCCTTCTTGACACTGCTGGCCAACTTAATGCGGAAGATGAAGCCCTTCTTAAAAAAACCTGCTCGCCCCCTGTCCGTTTACTTATCGATAAATTATTGGTATATTTAAGCCATAAGAAGCCGGCCTTGCAATCCGATGGCTCTAACAGTGATAGCTCTCGTTCGGAACGTTCTAGCAAAGATAGATCTGTTGGTAAAAGGCCTATTCATTTTGCTGATTTTCTTGACCACCTTGAGCCAAAGGAAAAAGAACAGTTTTCACTTCTCGTAATTTCTGGCGAAGAACAACAACATGCAACACTCGAGGAAGTAGTAACTATTGTATGGAAAAGGGAATGGAAGCGCGTTACAGCCGACGCAAAGATTCGGCTTCAAGCAGCGGAGAAAGCACAGGATCAGGAAATGGTTTCCACTATTATTCGTGAGCTTTCCGCGTTTAAAAATAAAATGAGGGAAAAACAAATCGTATGAACAAAACTACAAAGGCATCAAAACACAAAAAGGAAAAGCCAACCATTGATCAGCTCGCTGAAAAACTTGTTCAGCGGGGAAAAAAGTCGGGCGTACTTACTTACGAAGAAGTAATGGGCCTTGCAGAAGAACATCACATCTCAGATGCTGATCTTAATGTCTTGTTTAAAACATTTGACAAAGAAAATATCGAAATGGTCATGCAAGCTGAACTCGATACAGGGGACCGCGATGTTACCCCAATTAAGATGGATGATACTGGTGAGCAAGTTCCTAAACTGCAGTCTATTGCTGAATCTATTTCTTTGATGAGCGGTACCGAAGAAGAAGAGCCAGCAAAAGAAGCAAGCGATTACAGTTATATTGCTGATAGTGTCAAAGGATATTTACGTGATATCGGTAAAATCCCTCTTTTAAACAAAAAGACTGAAAAAATTATTGCCGATCAGATTGCAAGCGCAAAGCGAAACTCCATTGAAGCCATTTCACGATTTCCTTTTTTGCACAAAGAGCTCATTGGTCTTGAAGAGCGCATAACTAAAGACACGATGCCGCTTAAAGATATTATCCAGTTTTCAGAGTTCGACGAAGAAAACCTGCCAAAGTTTGATCAAGAAAAAAAAGCTTTTCTTGCAACCTTAGCCAAGGTTAAGAAATTAATGGGAAACGAGCAAAAAATATATGAAAGCTACCGTGGTAAGCTCACCAGCCCAGAAAAAAAACAAGAAATGCTCAGCAAAGTACGTGACAACCGAGAAGCGATCAGTAAAACAATACAATCTATACGGTTTGCAAATAAGCTTATTCGTAAGTTTGCCAAAAAAGTTGAACGTATCCTCTTCAAGATTAAAGAGCGCAATGACCTTATTCAGAAACTGCAAACAGAGTACAAGAAGCTTGAGAAAGAAAAAGCGTCAAAGCAAGAGCTAGAAACCATTGAACAACAAATTCGTGCTGCCTCAAAAGGCATACGTAAGTTAGAGCAGGAGGCCGGAGTACCGTTAGAACAAATAATTAGTCTTTATCGACAATTAGTTGAGTGTGCAATCATCGATAAGAAAGCCAAAGACGATCTTGCACGCGCTAACCTACGCCTTGTCGTCAATATTGCAAAAAAATATGTCAACCGCGGTCTTCATTTTCTTGACCTTATTCAAGAAGGTAATATTGGCCTTTTAAAGGCAGTAGAAAAGTTTGAATTTGAGCGCGGCTACAAGTTCTCTACTTATGCAACATGGTGGATTCGCCAAGCCATTACGCGAGCAATCGCCGACCAGTCCCGTACAATCCGTGTCCCGGTACATATGGTTGAAACCCTCAATAAGATTAATAAAATCAAACGGATCTTCTTGCAAGAACACGGGCGCGAGCCAACATACACTGAACTGGCAAAAGAATTAAATATTGATGAGAAAAAGATCAAAAACATCATCAAAATCTCTAAAGAACCTATCTCCCTTGAAACACCAGTTGGTGACAGCGAAGATGCGTTTATTAAAGACTTTATTGAAAGTGAAAATGATCTTTCACCTGCGGAAGCAGTCGTTAGTAACGACCTAAAAGAGCGAGTTCGCAGCATACTTAAAACACTAACGCCGCGAGAAGAAAAAGTACTCAAAATGCGTTTTGGCATCGACGTAGCATCTGAACATACCCTGGAAGAAGTTGGGAAGGATTTTGGCGTTACCCGAGAACGCGTGCGACAAATTGAAGTAAAAGCACTCAGGAAGTTACGTCATCCTTCACGAAGCAAGGATTTACTACCGTTCTTGGAAAAAGAGCTTCCAGAGAATGATTTTTCATCCGATACCTCAACCATACCGAACACCGAAGAGGATAAAAGCGAGGAGTAAAAAGGGACACTAAACAAAAAAAACAATTGTAGGATAACGATGGGGCCATTTTTATCAAGCAACATGACCGTTGCTACCAGCTTTTCAATTTTTATTGTATCGCTTGCATTTTGTGCGTTAACGGCGTTTTTGGAAACTACTATTACCACCCTACGTCTTTTTAAACTCAAAGAGCTCACCCATCACGGCACAGGCTACCAATCGCTTCTGTACTCACTGGAAAACAACCAAAACCGAGTATTAACAACCATTCTCATCGCTAAAAACCTTGCCGATGTGACTGCCGCTACCTTTGGTGCTGAACTGATGAATCGACTCCTTGGTCCGCTTGGAAGTTCGCCCTATACCTTATGGATAGGCATTGCAGTAGTCACAGCGCTCATTTTAGTTTTTGGAGAAATTACACCAAAGATCGTCGCTAAGGCTTATGGAGAACGATTTTTCTCTTCAACACTCTGGATGACTAACCTTATTTATTATGCGCTCTTTCCACTCGTCAATTATGTATTACCTCCGATGCAATATTGCATAACATTGTTATTCGGCAGAAGGGTGTCTGAGCATGGACAATATGTTACCTCCGAAAAAGAAATTTGTTCTCTTATTGATTACATTGCACAAAAAGGGCTGATGGAAGATGATAAAACTGCAATGCTCAAAAGTATCTTTATGCTGGGTAAAAAGCCTGTACGCGAAATCATGGCCCCCAAAAATGCCATTATTTCTGTAGACGTTAATGCCGGATTAACCGAAGCTCTTGAAATCTTTAACAACTACCAATTTTCTCGGCTGCCTACCTATGCCGGTTCCCCAGAAAATGTTATCGGGATGCTACACCTTAAAGATGTAATTCTACTCGAATCACAACAACCATCCAAAGGCATTCGCGATATCGTACGCCCCATCCTCTTTATTCCCGAAAGTACCAAGGTAAGTGAACTACTCAAGGAGTTCAAAGTACAAAACATGCATATAGCACTTGTCATCGATGAGTACGGCGTCATCGACGGGCTGGTTACACTCGAGGACATTCTTGAAGAAATTGTAGGTGACATCAGAGATGAATATGAGACCACGCCACAAAAAATCATTCCTCTTAAAGCAGATAACTGGCTCATCGATGCAAGCATTGAGCTTAAAGATCTTACCGATTGGTTTCATATCACCTTTAAAACCGAGCAAGCACAAACACTGGCAGGCTTTTTAAACGAACAGTTCCAACACCTGCCGCGCAAGGGCGAACGCCTCGTCTATGAAAACTACTGCTTTGAAATACACCAAGCAGGCGCCAAACGCGTTATTCAAGTGCTCTTGTTCCCCCATAACAGCGACCTCTCCAAAACACAGACACCAACACCCACCAAAACCACCCGCACGCAACAAGACACTCGCAAACAACCGTGATAATAGAGCAAAGGTTTAGCACAGGGTTTCGCCCCCGCCGACGACCAGGATTGCATCCTGGACCTGTTGTATATTGGCTCATGTGTACACTTGTGGTTGTTTGTATATTTTTCCTACGCTATAGAGCGCTCCCGCTCTCTATAACGCTACGCAATCCACATCAGGCTCTACGAGCCGCTGTGGAAACGCAGAGGGGAACGCCCACTGCGTCAAAATAGCCGAATATTCTAAATGTCGACTACTCAGATTCCAATATAATTTTGGTGGCATAAACTATTCTTAAACTTGACATGGATTTCTCTGTAGACTACGCTTGGATCCAGTCGGGAGAAAAATATGTGCATCTACGAATCATCACAACTAAAACGACTCTTTTTTATAAGTATTATCTTGGTTGTACCAATGCTCCCTGCACGACCGCCACGCAAACCCCTTTCTAATGAACATGATGAGTTGCCATATAAAAAAATAATAGATGAATCGTCCCTCGAATTCGAGATACCTTCTAAAAAAATACATCGTCCCCCTAAAAAACAACCCCGAAGAAAAAGGACCGCTCTCAAGCCACGTGTACCAGCCATAAAGGAAAAAGATCCTCTTAAAAGGATTAATTTGCATCATATTGCTCTTGCACTTCATACCACGGGCTATGTACTCACCATTGCACATACTCATGATAAGAGAAAGAAACGACGCGCTATACGATCCCTATCAGCGACAATTAGCGAGATATTAGAAGAGATCCTAATTTAACTCAAATTCGCCTTATTTCTTTGCGGAGGGTAGTTCCCCTTCGCATTTTCACAACGCCTCGTTGAGTCGTTCAACTCGTTGAGGCAGTTGTGAATTGCGTAGCGTTATAGAGAGCGGGAGCGCTCTATAGCGTAGGAAAAATATACAAACAACCACAAGTGTACACATGAGCCAATATATCCAACAGGTCAAGAACGCAGTCCTTGTCGTCTGCAGGAGGGGTTCCCCTCGTAGGACGAAACCCTGAACTTTGAATCTATCCTATAATGAGATGATGTTGAAAGAACAAGCTACACGTTATGAAGGCGTACAACGAAGGCGTGGGCTATATCGAGTAGATGTACTGAGTTGTCGTGGGTGAGTTTTTGGCGAGCTTTCTCGTAAGAAAGCCATTGATAATCACTATGTTCGAAGGACAAGGTAACTTTTTTGGTTTTAGTTTGTGCGGTAAAGAAGGTGACCTCTTTGCTTACAAGCTCACCTTCGCGGCTTCTAAATTTATAGTACAAGCGGTGTTCAAAATCGCTATCGAGTGTAACATTGAGGCCGGTTTCTTCTTTAATTTCACGTATTGCCGCCTCTTCATTATTTTCTCCTGGATCAAGCTTCCCTTTACAAAATCCCCAGTGTCCCGCTCCGTAATGCAAAATTAAATACTCAATGCTTCGTTTGGCCTCATTGAGGTAATAGATCACGGCACCGGCAGAATATTCTTTTTTCATAGTAGCTAATCCTAACTCAAAAAGTAGAGTCGTAAATTAAAGTGATCCCTCGTGAGATACATCAGCCGCCCTCCTAAAAGCCATATTGGAATTACCCATATCCAAAAACCTACCCCCTCAACTAAAAAATCGCACGATATGCTCTGCAGCACACCTAATAGGAGGGTATAGACAAGCATTATGGGCACGCCAATGCATAGCATTTGACTCAATGCTCGTACTAAAAACATACCAGACCGCTGAAAATAAACAATAGCTTTATACCAAAAAGACAAAGCCGTAAACAGAATAATCGTCTTTATCACCTCAGCAACACTGGTGGCTAAGGCAATCCCTACAACACCCCAATAATACATAAACACAATATTAAGCCCGGCATTTATTGCTGCCGCTATGATTGATATCACGGTAGGGGTTGCGGTATCATGCATTGCGTAAAACACATGCGCTAACACTCTGTTAAGTGCATAAAAGACAAGTGCCCAGGCATAGGCTATAAGAATTATGGAGGCCTCATTGACATGTACGTAGCTGAAAGAACTCGACAAAAAGAACGTAGAAAAGATGTGATGTGAATAATACATCATCAAGATAGCAGTTGGCAGCATCATCCATGTAACGAACTTAAACGATTCAAACACGTAAAAACTCAGGCGCTTAGGGGCATAACTGGTTACCTCACTCAAATGGGGTAATAACATCGTTGCAAATGATTGGGCAAAGATAACCAACGGCAGTCGTATAAAGGCTGAGGTATAGGTAAGCAGAGAAATAGATCCTGCTGGTAGGTAGGAGGCCATGATACGATCAATAATAAGGCTTAGCTCTGTACTACCTGCAGTAAAAATACAGGGAAGCAATTTGCGGCCTACGCGGCTAAAAGTTTGCCAGGTACGGGTAGTTGGTAGGTGGTATGAAAAGCCAGCCCGTGCATATGCAGCTAGGTACAACGTTAGGAACACAAGTCCATTAACTAGAATGAGCCAAGCAAGCGTTTGCAGTGTTAGTTGGTAATAGATAGCCAGTACCAGTTCAATGATAAAGAGAATATTTACTACAACCGAGGCATATGACAGAATAAATATGCGTTGGACAGCTAATAATGCTGCGCCGAGCACCGCCGCTGCAGAAACAAAAAAAATAAGAAAGATCAAAACCCGTATAAGATCGCTCGTCACGGCATGTTGTGTTGCAAGAAATCCTGGCGCAACAAGTTTGACTACTACATTGGCTTTCCATGCAACACCAAGGCAGACAAGGACTGCGCATCCCTGGATCACCAACAATGAAGCAGTTATTAGCCGTGAAACTTCCCGGTTTGATTTTGTGCGAAGCACGTCAACGATTGTTGGGCTCAGGGCTGCTGCTAATGCGCCCTCCGCAAAAATCTTTCGCATCGCATTAGGTACCATATAAGCCATGTTGAATGCATCAGCAAACACACCGACACCTAAAAATCGTACAAGGAGTACCTCTCGAAAAAAACCAAACAGTTTACTCAGTAAGGCACCAATACTCATTTCAGCAGTTTTTTTTATAAGGGAATGACGACTACGAGCCATGAATTACGTTCTCCGCAGGCGTGGTACAAGATTACCTTCGACAAGATCATAGATCTTATGCATACGCTTGATGACCGATGGATCATGTGAGGTCATGATAAGACCACCGCCGCTTTGATGAAAATCATCAAGTAGCGAAAGTACCATCTCCCGGGTTTGTCCATCAAGATGGGCCGTTGGCTCATCGGCAATAACAAAGGATGGCTTACTAAAAAGGGCGCGTAAAACGGCAACGCGTTGTGCTTGTCCCAGAGATAAGGTTGCAGGAGCCAATAACGCTTTATCAGCAAGGTCAACCTTTTCAAGAAGCTCAAAGGCTCTTTTACGAGATTCAGTAGGCGATTGACCCGTAATCATGCCACGAAGCATAATGTTTTCCAGTACGGAAAGTTCATTAATGAGATAAGGTACCTGAAATATCATACTGACATGCTTTGTATAAAAGGATAACGGTGACTCCTTTGCTAATGGGTACACCTCATATGTGTTGTACAACACTGAACCGGTAGTTACTTCGTCGATGCCAGCAAGTAATGAAAGAAAAGTTGATTTACCGGTTCCGGAGATACCGGCGATCGCATACCGCTCACCCTCTTCAAACTGAACGGAGATATCATTCAAAACGTGAAGTGGTAATACCCCGGAGGGCGCCCCTACAAATTGTTTAGTGACGTTATGAAGTGTGAACCGGTTTTTCATGGGATAAGGTGGTTGTATCGGGAGTGGTATCTATCAAGAAGGCACGCACCTGCTCAACCAGCTTTGTAAAGCATGCAGGATCCTCTTCAAAGTCATCCTCACATTCAAGAACGAGTACCGGCACATTTTTGAGTTCAGGCAATACACCCTCTTTTTTTATCAAAAAATCGTCATGGCATCGAGCTAGTTGCTCTAAATAATCTAAAGGAACTGTCGCTTCAGCTTGCCGAGCTCGTTTTCGTAACCGTTCATATGCAATAGCTGGATCAACACGTAAATACAAAAACCCACGTGGTGGCTTACAGTAGTCAGGTATAAGAAAATTAAACCAACTATTATACATATCCCATTCAAGAGGACTCAAAAACCCACTACGATAGCTGTTAAGGGCAAAACAATAGTGCCCTGAATAAATTGATCGCTCAACAATACGAAAGGGCTCTGGCCGTTTTTGGTCAATTAAATGGTCGCGAACGCGTGAGAGCATGGAGAATGTCTCCATACTGTATGCCCACCGCCCTGGTTCTTGATAAAAATTGTTCAAAAGAGATTGGCCGTAGATTTCACGCTGCCAATCAGCAAGCGGTTCATAACCAACTGATATATCATTAACCTGCTGTTCAATCATTTTAAGAAATGTCGATTTACCCGCTCCGATATTACCTTCTAAAATATACATCAAGTACGCTCACCCGTTATGCTCGGCCAATTTCACCGTTTTCAATACCCAAGTATACCACACAGTCTACGACTGGAACAGTCTGCAACTGGAACAGTTTTCAACTGGAACAGTCTGCGACTGCAACAATCTTCGATTGGAACAGTTTACACCTTGAAAGATCTGGTGAGCTCACTCATTGTTTGCCTTTTACCCTCAAGATACCTTAAATGTCCCTCGTAATCGCCATCTTAGAATGAACCAGTTTTAACAAAATATGGAACACTCGCCCTATTTCTTTATTTCCTGCGCTCATCAGTTACCAAAACAGTGTATTCACTAACCTTCAATATCATTGCCTAATTTACTAAATGCCAAAAACCCCTTATAGAAGTATGTAATCATCGCTTTGTTACCTAATGCACCCTAGAAATAACCCATTCAGCGAAAACCTTTTCCATGACTATAAATTAATAGCCCTTTTATTTATGAAAAATACCATTAATATTGACTTATCTTATTAAAATTTACTAATATATAATTATTACTGGTAGCGTAATTGCAAAATTTTTAATAAATCGTCCAGGGAGATTTGAGGAAAATTAGTTCATGTATACAGTACTTTAATTGCTAAGGTGATGCTGAAACAAAACCAGCACCCCCAGTAAATAAAACGTTCTGTAAGAGGACAGCCAAGACCAAAGCGAGAGCTTAATGAAAACAAAACAAAAGTATTTCTATCTTTTTATCGCAGCCGTAATAACGTTGTGCTCTGTATATTACGTACAAGGGATAAACGAACGGCTTGAAGCATTTGTAAACAAAGAAATCTACTCTCCGGAACTTCGTGACGCACATAATCAGTGCAGGGAGAACTGTTGTGCGGAAGGTGGAACATGTTGCCCAGTTCCCAAGAAGTTAGATTGCCCTAAATTTGTTAAGTGTATGAATACGTGCTGGCTTTTTAGCAACGCACACCTAATCGAGCCAACAGATTAACAAAAAGGAACATCAATGAAAGCATTTAACCCCTTTGCAAGCTTGGTACTCTCCGGTATATTAGCTAGCGGCCTGCATGCACAAATAAAGATCATGCAACCACGTCTTGGACAAAAAGCCCCGGCATTTACCGCTCAATCAACTGAAGGACAAATTAATTTTCCGAAAGATCTAACCGGAAAGTGGGTGGTGTTATTTAGTTACCCAGAAGACTTCACCCCCGTATGCACCTCAGAGATTACCATTTGCAATCGTTTATATGGCGAATTTCAAGATATAAATACTGAATTAATTGCAATCTCAACGGACCCTGCAACACGCCACAATGATTGGAAAAAAAAGCTTAACATACAGTTCCCCCTGATTACTGATACCAATAAAAAGATCGCCCAACGCTATAATATGATCCACCCAAAAGAAAGTACAGCACAAACAATTCGGTCCGTCTATATTATTGATCCATCGGGCACCATTCGCGCAATCATGCACTACCCACTGTCTACCGGCAGGAGTTTTAGTGAAATTATTCGCACAATTAAAGCTCTACAAAAGGCTGACACAGAAAATGTTCTTACGCCAGCTGAATGGCAGCCAGGAGATCCAACACTGACCAAGCCAAACACAACAAAAACTGATTCTCCTCCTCAGGCATGCCCACTAGCACCGCCTACTAAACAACAAAAAAGTATAATACCCCTTTCATGCCCGCTTACCCCTACGCAAGCCATCATCAATCCAATTGAGTAACAAGCGAACTTAAGAACTTCCGGTCGCACAAAAAAAGCGATAGCCGTACGAAGGAGAACTTTCCTCGGAGAGGACAGCTCCTTTGCAGCCAATCTGCCTTATAATGAACGTATATTATCTAACGCAATTTCGACTTATCTCTTCGCAAAGGGCGTTCCCCTTCGCGTCTTCACAACTGCCTCGATGAGGCTGTTGTGCATTGCTGAGCGGTATAGAGCGTTCCCACGCTTTATACCGCAGGAAAAGTATTAAGCAATAAATATACAATCCTGAACAATTGTCCGCATGAGCCAATGTATACAATAGGTCAAGGACGAAGTCCTTGTCGGCTGCAAGAGGGGTTCCCCTCGTAGAGCGATCCCCTGCAAAAATTACGCTGAATCTATGTTATTTAACTGCAACAACGCGCTTAATATCATAGGCGGTAAAACCCAGGGTAAGCGTTGCATGCTTAAATTGTGGCGTAATGGATGTAACATTTACCTTAAATGGAAACGTTTTAGAAATTGAATTATAGCCGACGTAGCTTGACGAAGCGAGCACGGCACCCTTTTCATCTTTCTTTTCTCGGACAAGTTTCTTTTCTGCACTCATGGAATACCTGCGTGGGTAAATGTTGAGTGTCACCGTTGCGGAAGCATAAGGAAAGGTGATCTGTACTTCATTGCGATCCTCATCTACTTGAACAGAGATTTCACTTTTTTTAATCCCCTTGAGATCACTCACTACCAATCTCGGCGCAGAACCCTTAGAACCTGTTTCAATGGCAATTGAGGGCAGCTTAACTGCTTCTTTATCCAATATGGTCATTTTGCTATCGGTCGGTTCCTTTTTTTCTATTGTATCTCCCTCACCGTCATCCCAAAATGAGTCCATTGTCTTAAAAAATTGACGTTGCTGAGCTTCTAACTTCTCGAAAAAACCATTTCGCTGAGTTTCTAATTTCTCGAAAAAATCACTTCCCCATCCATGAAGGGAAACGCTCCCACTAAGTAAAAACAAACCAGCACCACATAAAATTGTATTCATATTCATAATACTCCTTTTGAGTTTGTGTTATTCACAAATCGCTCAATTTTCTAACAGTATGCAGATTGCTACATACGGCTTTACAGTGTAACACCCCCGTTGCTTTTATCAAGTTTTAACACTAAGTGCAATTGAAATAAAAAAATAATAAATCACATATACTACGTATGGGATAAAAACGAATACCTTCTAATCTAGCAGCTTGCTTGCTATATAATACTCAACTATTGCAATTTATATGTTACAAATTGTAAATTAATAATGCATTGTATTGTCTAGCAACCACTTACATTCGTAACTGAGAGGAGAAGTGAATGAGAACGCTTCATGTATGGCTTTCTGCCCTCGTCATCCTCGCTCCTTATCAATGCCTTACAGGCCGTACTGTAAATGCAGGCCTAAAGCGGGCTATGCTCAAAAAATCGACCCTAAAAAATGGAAATATGCTACGAAAACAGATGCGCAATAAGACATTCATGAATAAAAAACGCCTAAAACCGCACGTAAGTCGTACCTTAGCACAAGGTAGTCGTTTGAATAAGACTACTATCAAACCTAAAGCAGCATCTCCGAGAGCAATGAACCCTCAGAGAAACTCTTTAAAAAATCGCATACGTCGAAAATCGCCGGTACAACGTCCGACGAGGAATCTTCGTGGGCCTGCCTTGTCTAGAACTAAAAAGCGGGTACCAAATAAAACGTTAGGTGTATCTTCAAAAACAGTAGCGAGCCGCATGATATCACGCAAAGGCTTATCTCCTCACAAAACAGGCCGGACAAAAAAGGTACCCGTGCAAAGACAGCTGACTAAAAAATCGGTAATCCCATCCCCACCTCATTCAATTAAAGGAGGGCGATCTCTACAGGGTAGCTCTTCAACTCGGCAGTATCGGCCAATATCTCAGTTAACAAAACAAACAGTCATCTCGCCACACCGTTCACATAAAAAGCTTAATATGCTCTCCTCTGGTAATACCCACAGGCAAACGCAGCCGGTTAGTAATACAAAAAAGCACATCGTGATTCCTGCGTATGGCAGTACAAAAAAAGATGCAAAAACCTCCGCGTTCTCAGCAAAATGGAAAAAAGACCCCAATAAAAATGACAGCAAAACCCCAGCCCAAAATCAATCAACCAGTGCAAAGCCAGGAGAGACTCCTCCCTCTGGGACTGCACAAAATAATGATTCACAAAAACAACCGGATGATGACCACGCAAAATATGCTCATCAACAAGACAATTATTGCGAGCAAGATTATTACTATGATGGCTGCTTTGCAGACTGCTGCTTTGCACGAGACTGGTGGTTCGATAATTACTGGTGGGGAATAGGATTTGGGTGGGGATACGGCCTTGGTTGGTGGGGATGGAACTGGTGGTGGTCCCCGGGTTTCTTCTTCTATCCATACTTCGGCCTTGCATATAACTACGAATGGCCTTATTTTTACTACCCTGGATATGGATTCCCCTTTGATGATCCATTAAGCGCATATGAGTATCCACCATGCTACCATCGATATTATTATAGTGGGTATGACGGCTCTGATGAAGCAGCAGCTGCTGTATTGGGCATAGGCTACGATATAGGGGACGATTATCAAAGTGATCTTGATTAATAACACGAATTCGATGTAAAAGCCTTACAGGGTTTCGTCCTACGAGGGAAACCCCTCCTGCAACCGACAAAGATTGCGTCCTTGACCTGCTGTATACATTGGCTCATGTATACAATTATTTAGGCTTGTATACATTCATTGTTTAATATTATCGTGCGCATAGAGTGCTCCCGCTCTCTATACCCCTCCGTGAAAATAACAAACAGTAGCAACGTGACCAGCGAAATCAATTAGTGCACGGAGGAAACTCCTTGCTCAATGATGGAGAAAATAAAACACCTCCAGCAGCTCCTCCTGTTATGTTCGCCTTCGTGTGAACTTCTTCAGTCTCATTAAATTTAAGTGTGTCTATTTCCCACGAATAAAAAACCGTATGCCCACGTGGCCAAGGACAAGGACCTGATGGCCATGAACCACATGTATTTGTATAATTTGTATGGGCAACCAGTTGCCAAGCTCCTATGTCTTCATCCCACGCGTAGGCTTCAACAAGAACCCATGGTTCATCCGCCTTGGTCATTTCTTTATTTGCTACCCCTTCAAAGACTCCGCCCCAAACCCCAGCCGAATTCCCAGCGCAACTCATTCGTTCAGTGTTTTTCTTGATCGTTATGTAGGGCTCGGGTGTTATGGCCTGAAAAATACTACACGCCATTATCCCCACAATAATTGATACATGCCATATATTAACGTTTAGCATCTTTTTCATCGATCTTCCTCTCCTACTTCAGTTAATACTTTTTTTAGCATACATCCCTTTGCCTCATTCCAATGTATGCGCTAGTCAATTACTTTAGCTTTGAGATATTTTACCCCGGCTCTTCTTCAGTACGCAACCTTTTTAAAGGATATTGAAAGAGTAGATCTACACAAAAAAGAGTGCAGGACGCCGAGTAGCTTTTCCTACACTCAAAAGGAGGGTGGTATGAAGAAAGTTTTGCAACTCACTTCAACTTTTGAGACTACCGGAGAATAATCTTTTCGACAAGCAGAACCGTTATAAAAAATTAAAAAAAAAGAAAGCACGTAAGAAAAAAAGGATAGATACGGCAATTTTACGATAATACATCTCTTTTTTGCCTTAGTGCAATTAAACAATACAAAAAAATTAAAGAGGAATAATTGTTAGATAAGAATATAGGATGGTCAGGTGTCAGTAATGTTACTGTGAGTAATTCCTCAACAGAAACCAATTACCTCTCATGCTAACAATCTTTAAACCTGGCGATTCTCCCTATAGCCTTATTGCAACTATAGGGAGCAGTTATTCTCTCTGGAATCTACAAACTGTTCGTTTTATAATTCATCATGGACAGCGCCCGAGTCAGCGACACCTGGGTCCATCTTATGTGAAGGTGTTACAGTCTCATCCGTAGCAGGCTGGTCGGTTGCTGCCCCAAAGCCCATTGCGGTAAAGAATGCGTTACTCGATGGTTGGCGCCCTAGAAAATCTATCAGTAGCTCCCGTGGATGACGACTTCCGCCTTTTGAAAGAATGGTCTCAACGTAGCGCTTACCAGTTTCGGGATTGAGAAGGCCATATTTTTTAATCTGGTCAAATAAATCATAAGCATAAACGAGTGCCCACATATAGCTGTAATACTTTGAACCATATCCCATAAGATGCCCAAAGGACGACACAAAATGATTCTCAGGATGATACATTATGTATGGCTGCATTACATTGGCAGCATTTTTGAATATAAGGTTAACATCTTTGTCAGCACCAGCCCGATACATATCAAGGGCAGTTCTTGCAAATGTTGATTGGCGCCTGATAAAGTACCCCGCATTAAAATGCTTCAAGCCAACTATTTTTTCAATTATATCATCGGGAAGCGGTTCACCTGTTTCGTAATGCTTACTTACTTGCCTCATAATATCAGGATCGTCCATCCACTCCTCAAGCATTTGCGACGGTAACTCAACAAAATCCGTTTTAACATTGGTACCAGAGAGCGAAGAAAGCTGGGTAGTACCAAGCAAAGCATGCAAGGCGTGTCCAAATTCATGGAAGAACGTTTTGACATCACCACGTTTAAGCAATGCGGGCCGATCCTTTGTAGCTTTAGGAAAGTTAGCAATCACTGCACCAAGGCCCGGTGATATGACACCATTCTTGTCTTTTAATCCTTGCAATAAAGTAATCTGACAAGCGTGAGTATATTTATTGTCCCGTGGAAATAAATCAAGAAGCAGATACCCCAGTAATTTTCCTTGGTCAGTGGTTACTTTGACAAGACGTACATCCTCGTGCCAAAAACCTTTAGCATCGACCACGCTAAACCTGATCCCCAAAAACGCTTCATAAATTGCTAACAATTCGTTGAGAGTATTATCAACCGGAAAGTATTTTGCAATCTCACGATCATCAAGATCAAAATGCTTTTTAATGTATTTCTTATTAATATATCCTACATCCCACGGCTTGATCTTACCCTCTGATGTTAACGTTACCCCGACCGGCAAATCTCCGAGCAAACGCTTTAATTCTTCTTCTGCCTTTGCGGCTGACTTACTTTGTAAATCATGTAAAAATGCATCGACTTTTTCAGGTGTTTCAGCCATTTCATCTTCGATGTCCATATGAGAAAAGCTTGGATAGCCATGAAGACCAGCACGTTCATCACGTATGGCAATAACTTCTTTAAGCACTGCTTCATTTTTTGGGTACCCGCGATTGACGTATGCAAGCCAAAGTTTCTTACGAGTGTCCTCAACCTCACAATGGCCCATTACCATCAAGTAAACTGGACCGCTGGTATCGAGTGTACGGTACACAACACCATCACGTTCAGTCCGAGGCAATGATTCAATAAATGAGTCTTCAAGCCCAGCTAACGCAGACTCGGGAACTTCAATCTTTTTAATATCCTCGGCAATGTTACGTTCAAAGACTTGTGAAAGCTCAATGAGACGATTAGTAAGCTCTTTGGAACGCGCAAGCTCTTTATCAGTTAAATCAACTCCTTTACGCGTAAAGCTTCGTTTAAAATCTTTCCATGTTTCATCAATAAAATAGCGTTCCTCTGCATTCAATTCTTCTTGAGGTACTGACTTCTCCATATAATCTTTAAATGCTTTATACACCTCTTTATTGTGAAAAATCTTTTCGATAATATACGACTGCAGTTCCCCAGAAAGCTGCTGTCCTACATTGCGCATATTCTCATCCGGATGCACCATCATCATCAGCCTTATCAATGCTGCTTCACTTGAAAGCTTATGCAGAATGTCATCAAGTACCTGAGCGGTATTGGCAAAGGTATGCTCTCCGGCTTTTATTGCGATAAGTTCTTCTGCTACCCGATCAACTTCTTGTTTCATTTTAGTAGCGCGCTCACTCATCTCTTTCACTGACACGGGTATCAGTGTTTTAATATCTTCAGTCGTATTTAGTGATGTATGCATCTTTCCATTTCCTCCTTGAATTCCACATCCTGCAATCGTAAGTAACAGTAACCCTCGAAATAGCCCTTTCATTTTTTTGCCTCCTCAAGCACTCATCTCTTTCCGTATTCTTTCTTAAGTTCAATCCATTCATCACGAAGCGCTATAGCTTTTTCAAAATCAAACTCTTCGGCTGCCTTATTCATATCCTCTTCAAGTGCTGCTAAATAGCCCTCCATTGCTTTCTTATTTTTAAAACGCTTGGAACGCTTATTCTTTGTTGACGCTTCAGCAATCGCTTTTTGTAGCGATGAAATACTTTTTACTACTTCCCGTTTTACGGAAACGGGAGTAATATTATGCTCCTCGTTAAACGCCATCTGAATTGCGCGTCTACGCTCTGTCTCTTGGATAGCATTTTCCATGGATCGGGTTATTTTATCAGCATACAATACCACGCGTGATTTTACATTACGTGCTGCACGTCCAACAATCTGGATAAGCGAACGCTTATCACGTAAAAAACTCTCAACATCAGCATCAAAAATTGCTACATGGGCAACCTCGGGAAGGTCAAGCCCTTCACGTAACAAGTTAACGCCAACCAAGACATCAAATACCCCAAGGCGCAACTTATGAAGAAGCTCAGTCCGCTGAGGCGTTTTAATATCATGGTGCATATAGCACACTTTAATTTTCTGCTCCTGAAGGTAACGCGCAAGTTCTTCTGCTAGTTTCTTAGTGAGAACCATCACAAGTGAACGACCGTCAGCTTCTTTTGTCTCTTTAATGGTTTCAATTAAATGCGTCATCTGACCCTTGCGTGGATGCACTTCAATCTTAGGATCTACCACCCCCGTTGGCCGAATAAGTTGTTCAACCACTTGTCCACTATGCTTTAGCTCGTAATCTCCAGGTGTTGCCGAAACAAATACAACATCGTTCAAGCTTTTTTCTATCTCTGCAAACTGCAATGGCCTGTTATCAAGTGCTGATGGCAACCGAAACCCAAAATCAATCAATGTTTTTTTCCGAGCGCGATCTCCAGCATACATACCACGCAGCTGAGGCAATGCAATATGTGATTCATCAACAACCAATAGAAAATCGTCAAAGAAATCAAACAAACAAAACGGTGGCTCGCCCGTTTTCCTCCCATCAAAATGAATAGAATAGTTTTCGATACCGGGACAAAATCCTATTTCATCAAGCATCTCAAGATCATGCGCAACGCGTGTTTTAAGGCGCTCAGCATAGATTGGATTGGAAAGTTTCGGTATATACTCTTCACTTTCTGCTTTAATAGAACGAATAGCCGCATCAATTCGTTCACGGGTCGTTACAAAATGCTTTGCAGGAAATATAAGGGTATTATCAAGCTCGGTTAGTACCGTATTATCATGACGACTCACCCATTGAAGTCGCTCAACCTCAGAACCGAAAAGTTCAATACGCAATGTATCTTTCTGATATGGAAGGTTCACCTCAATTGTCGAACCACGTACCTGAAACGTTCCAAATGCCTTGTCTACTTCGTTGCGAACATATTGAATAGCAATGAGCTGCCTAATCAAGTCTCTCCGAGTAATCGATTCTCCAACCGTTAAGGGAAACGCCATCTCACGATAGGCCCGTGGGTCTCCAAGCGAATAAATGCAAGAAACAGATGCTACTACAATAGTATCCCGACGATTAATGATAGAAGCGGTAGCTTCGTTGCGAAGCCGCTCAATCTCACTATTAATCTTTGTTTCTTTCGGAATATACATGTCCTGCGCTGGTAGATACGACTCAGGTTGATAGTAGTCGTAATAACTAACAAAGTAGCAGACCTTATTGTCCGGAAAAAACAATGAGAATTCTTCATAGAGCTGCGCTGCAAGTGTTTTGTTGGGTGATAACACGAGTACCGGCTTTTCCTGTCTGCTAATAAGCTGAGCAATCGTATACGTCTTGCCAGATCCGGTAACCCCCATAAGTGTTGATATGCCCGGACGACGAGAGCATAGTGCATCAATAGCCTTCTGCTGATCCCCGGCTGGTGTAAATGGTGATTTTAACGTAAACAAACTCATGGTAAAAACTCATTTTTAGGCGTGCAAAAGCTCTATCTAGCCATTATATCACGTTACAACGCCCATGTCACGACTTACTATCACTACCTAAAATGTTTACGCTACATACAGCTTCGCACAAAGCTCCTAAACCAAAACGGAATAAAGATAGCTCATACAAGCCCTTAATAAAGCCAATCGACAGCCTGTTAGCAAAGAGCAAAAAAGAGAAAAGTACTCAGTAATGCTTACAAGCCTTGAAATAGCACAACCCAATAAACGAGCCCCTGAACAAACTCAGTCAAGGGCCCCAGATGTGATTATTGATCTGTAAAAACCATTGTGTGGACTTGAAGCACGGCTAATAACACCGCTGTGTAGGCTATTAATGGAGCAAGAACCGCATTTCGACAAGGCCAGGTAACCGTACCTACCACTTGATTGCGAAGAGAGTATGGTGTGTCAGCCACGGCTCTACCGCTGATCGAACTTCCCTCTTCATCACTCATTGTTTCAACGCTACTATCCTGACACTCCTGGAACACATCGCCCACTCCAGCATCCGCCGAAAAACCTGTATCATCGGCTGCATCCGGGCCAGCTTCCTCATCCTCTTTAGATTTTCCAGGAACACCAGTCTCACCAGCTTCTTCTTCTGCCTCTTCTGCTTCCGACTTTTCTTCTAAACTTGCAGTCTTGTCATGCGCCTCTGGCTCTTCAGCATTTCTTTGAGCCTCTCCATCATCACCTTGACTAGCACCAAAAGCTTCGCTGGAACCTTCCTGATCATCAAACTCTTCCAACTCATCCTCCTCCTCAGCAATCTCCTGATCACCAGAATCGTCTCCTGAGCCATCACCTTCATCAGCTGCACCTTCTTCAAGCGCTTCTTCTAATGGCACTACTGCAGGATCACTTTCCTCAGACACATCAAATTTATCCTCTTCAGCATCACCATCAAACTCTTCCAACTCATCATCACCCGCATCCGCAGTTTCTTTATCAGCAGAATCGTCTCCCGAGCCATCACCTTCTTCAGTTGCAATTGCTTCAAACATTTTTCCTAATGACATTCTTACTGTAGGATCACCTTCCTCAGCCACATCAGATTCATCCTCTTCAGACTCACCATCAGACTCAAATTCTTCTCTGCTAGAACCTTCCGCCCGAAAATCACCTTCTACCATCTGACATCTGACATCAACGCCCAACAACTGCAAAAACAGTACAACCGGATTGTTGCTACTATGTATATTAGAGTTATAGAATTCGCGCAGGTCATCTATAACTTCCTGACCAGTATTAACCCCATTATACCTCTCATCGTAACCTTCTTCAGTATCATCAATGCCAAATTCACTTATAAATTCAACTGCCTCCCACAATCCGGCCCTAGCTGCAAAAACTATAGGCGACAATCCCTCTCTGTTGCGTCTCTGATAGAGAAATAACGCATCATCCTCTTCATAATACTTCATCCAGTTTCCACGATCATGTTCTAGAAGTAGCCCAATTACATCCAAAAATTTTTCAACACTTTTCTCTCTAAGTTTCCCTTGCGCTTTACTTAGATCCTCCTTTATCCTCACGCTCGGTTTTGTTGGGGTGCCCCTCGCCTCTACTATAGAAGTTCCACCCCATACTGCTTCATACATACCCCACAATGCGTACAATAACACAGAACCTCCTTGTCTGGTGTCATCACCAGCCGTCTCAGTATTTACATCTGTTCTTGCACCAAGAGCCAACAATCGCCTAACCATTCCTACATTACCGGCAAATGATGCTTGGTGAAGAAGCGTCCTTCCACTTGCGTCAGGCGTGTTGATCCTTTCCTCATTTATCTCGTCTTCCCTTATCGCCCTCATCCCAAGCCTATTAATTGATTGAGGACTTCCTCTCCTAGAATCCCTATCCAATGCAAATTGCCGAATACCTTCGACAAGTTTCCTTCTACCTTCGGGTCCTTTTTTAAGTGGCGACGCTGGTTTACCACCATCCATTCCAATAAGGCCGAATGAAATGCTTACCAACAAGCCGATTAATATTCCCTTTTTATTCATCATATTCCCCTGTAATGATTTTAAAATACTTACAATAATATTGCCGTTCAAACAACCTGTCACTGCAAAGATACTTTCTCGTCCGCTATCGGTAGCAATCCATAACATATGTGCCACATATTAAGGACCATACCTTTACTCTTTACAGTCTCCCTCCTCTTCAAACACAAGCGGATCTTCGTGTCTTAGAGATGCTATGCATTTTCTTTATCCATGCTCATTAGGCTTTTAGTTTTAGAATACTATTCATCAAGCTTAACGGCCAAACCTCTCATGAACATTTTCAATTTCTAAAATAAAATTAACCCTATTCTATACTTATGCACGCAAAACTTCAACCCGAATTATCTTCAATAAAACCACAAATATGCATTAAATTCTTTCAGTGCTTTGTAATGGTACATATACGAATTAACATTGCAGGGTCATCAAAAAAAATATACCATAACATTACACATACACTGTTGAAACCTTAAGGACTTTACATGAAAAAAAGACTACTCCTCTCTCTATTGTTTTTTTTGACAGGCAACGCTTTTGGTGCAAGCGACTGGGTACCGGATGAATGGGATGGCCCATTAGAGCCAGGCGCTCTTGGGATCGGTCTTCGCGCTGGCCCTGTGTCTAGTCGGTGGTATGACCGAGAAGAAAAATTGATTAGCATCAACAACCAAGATTGTGCAAGCAAAGGATGTGATACTATAAAGGGAAATTTAAAACCCAAGTTTAGCGATATGTTCGGGGGAGTAGCCCTTTGGTTATCTGGTGAGATTTCGTACAATGCTACTGATAGCTTTAATGTATTTGGTGAGATTGCCTGGCGACGTGCCTTTGGCCAAGCAGAAAACAAAACACAATCGGATGAGTTTCCTAAAACTGCCATAGAAGAATTTCAAATTAAAGAGCGTTTTGACAATTTTGATTCCGTAGGTGTCTATATAGGTACTCGCTACTTTATTGGAGTATGGTTTGATTGTCTCGAGCCATACATTGGCTTTAAAGTAGGTTTTATGAACCATGGTACTATCTGTCAAGAACTATTTATTGTCGACAAACAGGGAGAACAACAAACCTCATCAGCCACTTCCAATGAATGCACCAATACCAATTTTCCTCGCGAGGCATACTTTAGCAACTATGTAGTAAGTGGTGGCCCCATTCTCGGTTTTTTCTATGGCTTGTCAGAATGTTTCTTTTTTCACATGAGCGTTGAAATTATTGCATCAGGTGGTATGAATGGCAACCGTCAAATACCATTTATGCTACCTCCAATGCCCCCAGCAGTTCCCGATGATCAAACTCATGCAAATCAAACATCAGTAGACAATCAACAAAAAATCGCAAGTAAAACAAATAACAATGTTGGCGTTACCAATATCAGTTTGGGATCCATCCCAACTGACTTTGCAGTACCTGTTACGTTTGGACTCGTTTTTCATTATTAAAAAAAATCGAGTATCAACTCTGCGGTATAGCTGAAGTTACCTGTTAGTTGTTGCTTGGCACACTTTTTTTAAAAAAAATCTATTGAATGAATACATGCATAAAATGCTTAAAGTATGGGGGTTTTTTCCATTTCTAATACACAATGTATGATACAAAAAAAATATTTTATACAAACATCCTTGCTTTTTTGACAAAAAGTAGCTAACCTTGCTTGTGAATTAATAATTTCTCACTAACTTCAAAAGAAGGAGTACTATGAAAAAACTATTACTCTTGCTGCTTTTAGTATCAGCAGGTGCATCATTTGCGTACGGTGACGGATGGGATGGTTCACTCGAACCATGTGCATACGGCATCGGTGTCAAAGCTGGCCCACAGTTTACTTTCTGGCCAGATAGAGAACATCTTATTGGCACATTTAAATGCCAAACTGGGTCCACCGAGCAATTAAATGGACAAATCTGTGAACGTGTAGAAAATGAAGTGTGTGACAAAGCACCTAAGTTTAACGATCTTTACAGCCTTGTCTCGCCATATTTTGGTATAGATATTCACTACAACATGTCAGAATGCGTTCAAGGTTTTGGTGAATTCGTAGTTCGCTGGGCACGTGGAAATGCTAAAGACTGCCCTGAGCAGCCTCTAGAATTTAACACAAAATATTCAGGTGTTCAGAAGTATACTTTACATAGGGAAACCGATAACTTCACTACATTCGGTGGTTATCTTGGTATGAGATACTTCTGTGGTTGCTGGTACGAGTGTGTTTACCCGTACATGGGCTTCAAAGCAGGGGTTCTTCATCACAAAGCTCGCTGTGAAAAGCTGGAATTAAAAAAAGATGACAACGTCACTTGTGCGAGCGACACATTTAACTGTGGCGACTGCAAAGATTGCACTGATACCGATTTCCCATGCGAAACCTATTTCAAAAATACGGTTGTCAGTGGTGGACTTGTTTTCGGTCTTAACTGGAACATGTGGGAATGCGTAGACTTCCAGTTTGGCGTAGAAGTCATCGGTGAAGGATGCTTCGAAGGCAATCGCAATATCAAAATCGAAGGTTGCGAAGATGACCTCGCTAACATTAGCATAGAGAGAGTAGGAACAGGTGTTATGGTACCAATTACCTTCGGCCTTACCTACGAGTTCTAAGACATATATTGTCTAAGACATCTAAAGCCCCGGCTGTAAAAAGCCGGGGCTTTTTTTATTGCAATCACTCTAATGCATAACAGTGAAACGCTCCAGCAAAGAGCATTTCAGAGACACGAAAGCCTTTTGTTAAACCTTCTATTTTGCAACGTGCATCCTTGAGGAAGAACTAGCTGCAACTAATGCGTAGTGCGCGTAGTGGTTCTTACCATTATTATTGACTTACCATTGTTATTGATATGCCACACAAAGGAGAGCCTGCTAGGTATAATAAATATAAATATTGATGCTGTTTGTTATCTTCGCGGAGGGTGTTCCCCTTTGCGTTTTCACAACGCCTCCTTGAGTCGTCCTTCGTAGAGTTGGCCAGCTCGTAGAGGCAGTTGTGAATTGCGTAGCGGTATAGAGAGCGGGAGCGCTCTATACCGCAGGAAAAGTATTAAGCAAAAATTATACAATCCTAAACAATTGTACATAGGAGCAAATACATACAATAGGTGCAGGACGACGTCCTGCTCGTCTGCAGGGGCGAAACCCTGCTCTATTTTTACATCAAGTTCGCGTTGACTAACCAACGACCATCTGTTATCAAATACAAAAAGTATCATTTAATAAGATATGCTCCTTTACAGGTCCATTGTTATATAGTTAAAATTTTTGACTAGAAATTAATTTTAAAAAATGGTATGTTTAATGAGCAATTTTTTAATACATCTCTATCTAACTGGTACCAGACTTGGTAATTCACCCTGATAGAAAAACAAGAGGATGACAACATGAAAAAACAACTAACGATGCTCTTGATGGCATCACTTATAACTGCCGCATATGCAAGTGGTAACTGGCAGAACACCTATGACGAAGGACCACTGGAGCAGGGAACCATTAGTGCAGGTATCAAAGCTGGTATAGCACCAACATTCTGGTTTGGACGCGACCCTCTCTTTACTGATACTCAATTGTTAGAAAAAGAAAAAGTATTGCTTACACTAAATAACGAACAAACAAAAGAAATAAAACCAAGCTACAGGGGACTCTTTTCATTGACTCCGTGGTGGACAAGTATTGATATTGGCTATGCACTATATAATAACTTCGAAGTTTTTGGCGAATTTGTATGGCAAGGTGCTTCCGGCAATACTATATCATTTGAAGGTAAAGACCTCGGACTTGATACCGTTAATTCAATTACACTTGCTATGGATAATACTAACTCATTTGGTGGATATGTTGGTTTTAGACACTATCTTAGCCCGTGGCTTGACTGTATCTATCCGTTCTGGGGACTCAAAATTGGGGCGCTACACCACCGTAATGCAACCGGTTCAATCGCCATAAAAATGGGTAATGATACGTTAAAAACAAACAATGCCGTCTTTTTCCCACAGCAAACAGTATTAAGTGGAGGTGCTGCTTTTGGATTTGACTCATACCTCACTGATTGCTTAAAACTGCGGCTTGGAGTAGAAGTAATTGCATCCGGATCTCGAAAAGGTAATGCAAACTTTGCCGCTTCTTCAGACACGTATAACATTAAAAGTAAAATCGGCAATGTGTCAAACCAGCTGTCGGTTCCAATTACCCTTGGCCTAGTGTACGAATATTAATTCACCGTTTATTTTTGTTTCATGAATAGCCTTGGCTACGGCCAAGGCTTGCTTTTTTCTCTCACAATCTATGAGAAGAAACCTGGTGTAAGAATTTGATACGTTAACCGATAGCATTATTTGCAAAATAAAAATAAATAATTTTTTAACAAAGGTAGCTATTATTAAGTTTCATGCTATAATAAACAAAAATAATAATTATAATAAAATTTCAGGCACATATTTTAATAGTGGATTTTTTACTCAGTATCGAATCAAAGGTTATTTATGAAGAAATTATTATTTTCCCTCTTTCTTATACCAACTCTTGTAACAAATTTACATGCATATGATTCAGTACCTCTTGAGCGTACTTTTTCACTTGGCGTCAAAGCTGGGGTTGCTCCAACATATTGGTTTGTAGAAAAAAATCCTAACAAACTCCTTGATGGCATTGAAACCATGGCAAAAAACCTTGGCATGAAAACCCACGCTAATTTTGATGATATTTTTGAGACACCGGTATGGATAGCTGGTGAGCTAGGGTTTGCGCTAACTGGATGTATCCAATTATTTGGCGAAGGTACATGGCGCTACGCCGAAACCAAAAAAAATCTAGGAATTGATACTACCAAAACTGAAACCTATGGAGCGTATGCCGGCATTCGTTATTACCCTACAAGCCTAAATAACTGGTTCATTCATCCATACTGTGGTATTAAAATTGGTAACATGTGGCAATATGTAACCAGTACTGACACAACCTCTAAAAAATTCATAAGCGGGGGTGTTATGCTTGGGTTTACTGCATCACCATTAAGCTGCATGAAGATGACATTCGGCACCGAGGTACTTGTTTCAGGGCCAGCACTCACCGCTGAAAATTTTGGCAGAAAAGCAACTGAAGTTACGATTCCAATAACATTGGGTCTTGAAATCGCCTATTGATAGTCCCAATAATGTGCTCGTAATTTTGCTTTGAGTTCATCGAAGGATAAAAGTAGGTACTTGTAGACAAAAAACAAGTGCCTTTTTTTTACCCCATATCATTGTCATTAAAACACAAAAATGTTGCGCCTCCCTTACCAAAATGTGCACTCATTCGTAGCAACTATTTCATCCTAGAAAAATCTTAAGAACCTGATATAGTTTTATTGTGTTGTTGCTTGAGAAACTCTGAGTAAAGGACACAGTGTGTGCAGCGTTTCATCAAAAAGATTTATACGGTACAATTTTTATACGAGGAGAGCAACCCGTGAAAAAACAGATGCTGCTTGTAGCAATTTTCGCTGCATTTACCTTAAATACCCATAGTAATTTCCGCTCAACTGATGCTGCATTTGCTGGCCCGCTTGAGCCATGCACCTATGTCTTGGCCATTAAACCAGGTATTGCCCCTACCTTTTTTTTAGATCGTAAGCCTGCTATTTTTTTCTTTCCTCATGAAGAACTTGAAGTATATAGTGACCCGAGAAAGACCCCGATAACCTCCTTTAGTGATGCCTACCGACTCCCGTTTTATCTTTCGGGCGAAATCGGCTATGCACTTAACTGTAACATGGAACTTTTTGCAGAAATTGCGTGGCGACATGCTAGTGGCCAAACCGTACTGGATTCGCTTATTGGAACTCCACCATTAGCAATACAAGAACAATTTACTAATGAACGTCTTGGCTCCCCCAAACTATCAAAAATCTATACTGATTTTAATACGATTGCCTTTTATATTGGAGCTAAGTACTACTATGACCAATGCTATGAATGCATCAATCCATTTCTCGGATTGAAATTAGGTGTTTTACACCATAACAATATACACATAGATTATACACTCATTGATGTTGACCGCCGAGGGCGCACCAAAGAAGGAACAAAGATACCAATAAAAGGTGCTAGTTATTTAAGTAACTATGTGGTGAGCGGAGGAGTCACCTTCGGATTTAATACCCCGATACCTATGACTCTTCTTGAAGGTTGGATACCTATACCTCTTTTTGAAGATTGCTTATCATTCGAGTTCGGCGTTGATATTATTGCAGCTGGATGCCTTAAAAACAATAGAATGAGCCGCATTGATGTTCCGCTCGAGGAAACAGGAGATCTTTTTAATATGGTCGATACTGAGCAGATCGGGGTAGATTTCTTTATACCAATTACGTTTGGTATATTCTACGAATATTAATATAGCTTACAAAGCTCTTTATTGCATCTTCATTTCGATGAAGCGTGCTCTCTCTTCCTTTCATTAACTACCTTTATCCAGGTTGATGTGGGGTATGTAATTGTGGTGAGCGTAGGAGCTAAGTAGAGTAAGAATAAACACTGGGCTATTAAGTACATCTCTTATCGAGAGTCAGTATTCTCCGTCGATTCGGAAGATATATCATGTTTGGGTTGACGCAGCAGTTTCTTATATACTTCGCATATACGCACTGCTATATGATGAGGTACATAATCGCGTGATGTTTCATAGGCACCATTGCTTACCTGCCTATACAAAGTCGGGTCAGAAGCAAGCTCATTGATACGTTTTACCATAGCATCTTTATTTGATACACGATAGCCG